>Ga0325400_1001438_pt1 | contig 19667 bp, 8 predicted proteins | sample PopdelMetagenome_2_FD_205662 | JGI IMG/M metagenome (GOLD analysis project Ga0325400, IMG submission 205662) | Populus deltoides microbial communities from Bellville, Georgia, United States - Xylem-PdKOR-R1 | ecosystem: Host-associated > Plants > Phyllosphere > Stem > Wood/Secondary xylem...
ATGTTTAATTTTATAAAATCAGAACTATCAAATAAATTAATATATGTAGTGATAAATTACGTAATATACATGAAGATATACATTAAGTGTCCAAAATTAAATTCCTAACAAGTTCCTATGAACTAGTTACTGAAAGTAGTTGCATTGCTATTAATAAAAAAAGGTATTGTAGTTAGTTTAATATAAAATATGAGAGTATTTGATTTTTTTTTTAAAAAAAAAACTATATATCATGACATCTCAAATTCTCTACGTTTTAGAGAGGAATCATATTTCCTGGCCAATCGAATGTTCTAGAGCATTCGAGATTTTTAGAAACTCAAGATTTCTTAGCGTACCAAATACAAGAATGCTTGATATCTCGAATTGTTATTTTTTTTATTATTATTGTTAATTTGAGTGTTTAAATTATATTGTGTGTATCTTAATTAATTTTATAAGTTTTAAAATTAATAATTATATAAGTCTTTTGTAACCCTGAAAAAATTCAAACTTATAATTATTAAAAAATAAATTCAAAATTTAACTAATTAAGTTACTATTTAAAGTTATTTTTCTTACATAATCTTAAACGTGTTTGATAATATCTACTATTAAAATGCTTTTATATTATAATATAATTAAAATCCAAAAAAATTAATTTTGTGGCTTCTTAATTTTGGCTTTGAGTTTTTTTTAGTTGTGAAGAATAATAATTTTTAAAAATATTTTTAAATTAAAAATATATTAAAATATTATTTTTTATATTTTTAATTTCAACACATCAAAACTATCAAAACCATCTTAAAAATAATTATTTTAATGTTTTTTATAATAAAAAAATAATTTAAAAAGTATTTTGATGATCAAGTTTGAATTCTCAACTACATATTTTTAGGTTTTTGTTTAGTATGGTTTCTACAAAACCATTTTAGTTATATTCATTTTTATTTATAACTTATAGAAAAAAGTTTTAACTTATATCAAGATTTTGTTACAAAATTGAGGTAAAATTTTGATTAAATCAGAAGTTAAAATTCTTAACTTTTACAAATAAATTTTAATTTATTCTACGCTTCTCATTTAAAATAATTTTTTTTTATTTTTTAAAATTTATTATTAACATCAATAGATTAAAAAATAATAAAATATAAAAAAAATTAAAAATATTTTCTTAAAAAAATATAGATAAACCACAATCCGCCAATACAGTAGCTACTACCTTCTTCAAATTTCACAATATTTGAAGAAAATTAAGAGAGAGATAAACCCTCCCCATGGTAGAGCATGAGAAGATGGTACCCGCCAATGCTGACTGACGGCAAAGCCAATGTGAATGATTGTTATTTTACTAAAGAGTCAACTAAGAACAAGTCGTAACTCGTAAGTAGTTGACAGGTAATAACTGGCAATCTGGCATGGCACAAGCCAACGAATAAGATAGAGAGAGTAAAGTATCATTGTTAAGGTGGGAGCGTTCATTAAATTCTTGTCTGTTCTTTCTATGCCTTGTACAATGGGCTACTAAGGCAAGGCAAGCCAGTGGGCCAAAAGTCATCCCCTCTCCCCTTGACGCAGCACTAAACTAAAGTCTTCACTGTCTCTTCCGAAGTCTCTCTCTTTCTCTCTTTCTGTACTGCTCTTTCAAGCTTGGATTGCTTTGCTCGTTGCTAGATGATGCAGTTTGGTTTTCTTTGCTTCTAAATCACAGCAGGTTTGTGCGTTTTTCGTACTTATTTTTTTTTGTTTTTGTTTTTGTGTAGTGAGTTCTTAAGTGGGTTTCAGCAATTAGCTTAAAAGTTTAACACCCTTTGCTGTTCATGAATGATTTTGTTCTTTTAAAGTCAAATTGGGTATCTGTTCTTGTCATATACGGGCAGTCTCATCTAAATGCATCGATGTGTAAAACTAGCTAATAAATTTGTGAATTGTCATGCTCTGCTTTGTCATGAGCTTTCTAATCAAAATGCTAACAGTAATAATCATAGTTATAAGACGAAAGCCAGAGTTTACCGGGCCTGAGGCACGGGTTGGCGGATCATCCAAGCTATGATTTTCCTTAAAACCTCTTGAAGCAACGTTGTTTCATGCGTTTTTTTTAAGCCTTCTTTTTTTACAAATAAAAAAAAAACGGTTCCAAGTACAACCTGCCTAGGCTAAACTCTGGGCCAGGTTGATCCGCCAGGTTGGGTTTTATAACTATTACAGTAATGCTATGTTGAACTAGGTCTTTAAGTTTTTTGCTTACAACGTAAGAACTATAGAGTCTGCTAGAAGTCCTTTTGGTTAATGATGTTTTTACACAACATAGAATCAGCTATCTGTGTAAAATGCTTGGTGAAGTTAGGATTTAAGAAGTAATCAGCTGCAGATTATCAATAGGATGGTCACTTGGTTTATTCAAGATTGAGTGACATGACGAAAGTATAAAATTAGTCAATAAGGTTGACGCTTATCATGAGTTGTGGAGCAAAAATAATCATTGGATGGCTTGAGTGCTGAAAACTTCCCTAACGTTGCTTGAAAAGGTCTTAACCATTCCAGGGAAGTTGCAGTATAGAGATTAATCTCTCAAATGCGCAGGAAAATTTAAGTATCCCGAAGATAAATTGCTTGATGGTGGTGATTGTTAAGTGAGACATCAAGTGCTAGTAGCTAGAACCGTTGCAATTTTTGATACATTTGCATTAAGAAATAAATTCAGTTGGAAGTTTTTGATAGATCAAGTGGTAGTAGCTAGAACCACTGCAATATGGTAAGTGCTCCATTGGTTAAATGTAACCTTTTGAGCTTTACTTCAGTAAGCTGAACGACTTCACCAAAGGTTAAAACCATGGGAACTAAACTCAACTAGAATTTTTCTGCTCGAACATGTTTGGCCCGAATGACCTTTTTTCATTTATTAAGAATGATTTATTGATCCCATGAATTCATCAAATCATTATGAGCATAGGAGCAACTGGTGTTTCGCCTGCATTTCTTATTTTTCTTCTCCCACCTTTGGGTTCCTGCTCTTGCGAATAAAAATATTCAGTGTGTTTCTTCATGAATTTTCCTTGCGTAATTGGACATGCATCTATGTGTATTGAATATTGTCTTCATTTTCTGTTCCTTTTGTAGGCCCTATTAATAAGAAATGGCTGACCATGAAAAAGATGATGTATCAATGCTGTCAGACACTCATCCAAAGTTAGTGGATGAAGAGGTGGATTCTCGATTTTCACCATTTCTTTCCAGGACTCAAAGCGCATCAATTTCTATTCCTGTGAATTCCATGGAGTCCTATGGTTTTGAAACCAATCTTGTTGGCTATACTGGTCCACTGCGTAGTGAAAGAAAAGCTCCACTGGTACAAATGAGCGGTCCTTTATATATCAACCGCAACACTGAACACCTATTCCTGGCAAATCATGGTGTAACAGCTCACAAAAAGGTGGAACCCAAGCCAGAAAGATATGTATCTTTTAAAGGAATGGATCCGAATGACTTGGATGACATGTATACTACTACAAATGCCCACTTAATGAGGTCTGGGCAACTAGGGATGTGCAATGATCCTTACTGCACAACATGCCCATCGAATTACCATTCCAAAGATTCCAGGGTATGCTTTTGTTCTAATAGAAAAAATCTTATAGCTTCTGGAGTTGCTGTTATGATATCCTGGATTTTTACTGCTACTTCTTGTTGCCCTTCATTATTCAAACAGGAGGAACCAGTTTCTATATGGATTATGATTAAGACTTCAGCCATAAATGGCTATTTTGTTGCATATATTTTTACTTGGTCACTTTTGTTTGAGTAATTTTATCATAAAACTAGGATTTTCTCCATCACTAGTTTGGTTTCATGATGACTTCTATTGTTATCAACATAGCGAGTGTGGGTTATGTTGTAGTTTGTGGCTTATAGGCAGATGTTGGAGCGGAATGACGACATCTGCCTCTCTAGGATTTATTTCATGTTTTGTTGCTAGAGACAATTAGTAGGTTGGTGGTTGCGAGGGCAATGCCCTTGTGGTACGGTACAAGGGTAAAAATTATTAATACTTCTTGAACGATTAGGATTCCTTAGGCAGCTAGGTTTCCTTGGACGGTTTAGGGTCTGCTATAAATATATACCAATGTAACCCTATTTTGACATAGTAAAAAATGAACACTCCTCGCTCCTGTGGATGTAGAGACATTGCCAAACCACGTTAAATCTTGTGTTCTTTCTGGTTTCTCTCCTATTGCAATGTTTATCAATAGTTGCTGCAGTTTTTTCACAACAGGCCATCATTTCATTGCCATCTCTTTGAAAGTGATACCTAGTTGCTTAGTGGGATTAGAAATAAAAATCTTGCAGAAAGCTTCTCATTTCCTTGACATGCTATCCCAAATTGGTTGCACTTGGTGAAAAGATGAAATCTTGTGAATTCATGATGTGATGAATCTCACAAGTTAAAATAAAAGTTGTAATGGTGATTGGTCCATACTCTCGAGGCCGTTCTTTTTAGTGGTGACAAAGTGGTGGAATGGGATTATGATAATAATTTTTGATGCTTTCATGAAGGAAAAAGCGGTGGTAATAGAGGTTGTGCAGATCCAGTGGGGGTAATGTTCATATTCTTTATGGTTGAAAGGTGTTATATGTCATCAGAGATATTGTGTCCCAGTTTCCTCTTATTTTGAGCAATATTTTCTTTTAATTGAGCTAATTGAAAAGGAAAAATGTTATATCAAGGACTGTGATTTAAGTATATGTAGTTAGGTATTGGTTGTGGAGTACTAAACTTGTATTTCTCTGAGGGGGATTTGGTTTATGAGCTCCAGTTGCATATGCTCTGTGGGTACTGAACTTTATAATACCTAATAATGATGGTTCACTATAGACTTATTTTGTTGGCTGGGAAGTTGTTGAATTTCATATTCTCTTTTTGGTATTGAATTGGAAATTATCTATGTGCTTATCTGAAATTCATCTGTTTGCATTCTTCTTTGGATGTAGCCTTAACTGTTTGGGAACCATTTAAGTTCTTGTGGCCTTTTGGAATGTTCATTTGCATGAATTTGTTTGCAAAATTTACCCTGGTAATCAGTTAAATTCTTCCACGGCATAAATAAGTGGCAGCAGAAGCTCAAGGTCTGATCTTTGACATTCTGTTGGTTGGTTTTAATGACTATGGCATGATGGAGGGGAAAACCATGGTTCAAGGAGGAGGAATTTGGTGGAGGAAGAAGAAACACTAGTTCACCTTTTGGCTTTTCAAAGTTCAAGATTTATTATATTTTTATGATAGCTTTTAAGAGAATAGGTTCGTTTTGTTTTGGAGATTTTGACAGCTTATATGCATATGGTGAAGATGATGAGTTGATGCATTCACAAAATTTGACCTAAACTGGTGATGATTGGGTTTGATGTCTATGTTTCCGGGTTTGTTTAGTTTTTTGGTAAGTTCCTATGCCATGATTAACTTAGGAAACTAGGCAAACCTATTTTTTCTCCAAGTAGATTTGTAAGAACTTTATGGAAGGGGTTGGCTAGTTTCAAACCAGATCAAGAAGCAGTGTTTTCCTTGTGGGAATGCGTTGGAGAGAAAAGTTGTGTGTGCTCTTTCAATAATCTTTCTCAGTTACATGGGCTTAAAATAAAATAAAATCTTCAGCATCTACCTGCAAAAAAATTACATTCCAACTGCAGGCGAATTGTGTATCTTCTCTAATTCTATGAGTAGGAAACAATATTCAGTATCCTGTGATTGGCTTATAAACAGTCTGTTGAACCATTACTAGATCATAGCTTTACTTTATAATGTTGTCCCATGTCTTGATTATTATATATTATAACAATTTTATGGACCTGCCTCATGTGTTCACCAACTTTCTGCTTTTGTGCTTCTTGCAGTTTCATAGTGTTCTCTATGGAGATGCTAAAGGTTGGGCAAGGAGATTCAATGATGTTATAAACTTGTATATTCCTAGAGTTATGAATCCTCATGCTCAAGTGATTCAGAAGTGGAACAAATTTTTTGTCATTTCGTGCTTGGTGGCGATTTTCGTCGATCCCTTGTTTTTCTTCCTACTATGGGCGCAACAGGTATGTTTAGCTTGCTTATAGTTCCAGAATTTATAGCTAGAGTGGCGTTAAATAGTACTGTTCACAGATTATGCAGTTACAAACAGAACATGCAGTTACATACAGCTCTGAAACCATGATTTTAGCAACTTTTAAGCAGTTTTGTTAAGTTTTAGGGCTTTCAATTTTCTGTGTTCTAATCATGGATATTCTATTGCTGAGAGGGTCCATGATGAGGTCTTTGTCTGATCATGATTTTACTTGGATTGTATAGAACTTCCAGATTCCACAGACTAACTATTTGAAAAAAACTTCCATAATAATTGCTCAAAAGCTGCGGTTATTGCTAAGATACTTCATCTGTTTTTGACTTCAATGCTTTATTATTTAGGCATTTCATATGATATTCTCCTCAGTTCACACTTTAGCATGTATTTTTTTGGAATTACATTATTTTCATTTTTGGCTGCAGGAAAACAATTGCATAGTTATTGACTGGCCATTGACAAAAACAATTGTGGTTTTTAGGAGCTTGACTGATCTCATCTACTTACTGAACATACTTCTTCAGGTACACTAGCTCCTTAATTAATCTGATTATCTTTCTTTCTTTCTAGCTGCTGTTAGACCTGTCATCTCCATTAGTACTGATGTCAATCTTTTTATTTAGAACTTAGAGATCACTTATCGTAGGCTTTGTAGTAACTTCAACCATAAATTCAAAAGTAACACACCACTTGACACAGTTAAAGCTAAAAAGATCATGTGAAATTTTAGCCAAAAACTTTCTTTCTAGGATCATAGAACTTTTTATGACACTTGAGATTAAAATTTAAAGGTGAAGAAGCCCATGATGGCATATAAAATGACCTCAGTGATGAAAATAGCTCCTATAAACAATGATGAGCTTGTCTCTGTGCTCCTTTAATTATTGAAGTATGATTGTCAAATTCCATTGCTTCTGTCTTGAAGCTCTTTTAAAGTCCAGCTGTGACTGATATATGAAAACTATTCTTTGCAAGTATTGATTCATTAATACTCTCATTTATTTTCTGCAGTTTAGGTTAGCTTATGTTGCTCCTGAATCTAGAGTGGTTGGTGCAGGAGAGTTAGTTGACCATCCAAAGAAAATTGCTAAGCACTACCTCCGAGGATGTTTCTTTATTGACTTATTTGCGGTATTACCACTCCCGCAGGTTAGTGATTCATTCTCTGTCTAGCGTGGTAACTATTGACCTTATAAATTTTACTTAGGATTCAACACAACACGTCGTATCTATATTCTTATGTTTAAATAACAAGCATCTAAACATCAAGTTCTGAACCTGGCTGAGGATGTGGAAATTAATTGCTTGTCATTACATGAATTTGGATTCTGGCAGGCACAGGGACAGCACTGGGTCTTAGGGCCATGAAGCACGTCACTGAGTAAGATTGCCTAATATGGGGAGGATAAATAATGTCATCAATTTGAAATGAAGCACGTCACTGAGTATGATTGCCTAATATTGGGAGGATAAATAATGTCGTCAATTTGAAATGAAGACTTGGTAAGAACCTGAAAATGGTGGAGTGATAACGAATGTGAAGTGTCAAATGCTGCAGCCTCTAATGAGCAATGCTACGATAGTCACTTCATGATTGACTCCATGAACACTCTCCTAATCTCACTGTTGGTCATATACATGTAGGTGCCATCTTTCTTTCCTACAATGAGATTTGGAGAGTATCTGGATAACCACTTTCGAAGCTGACTATCCTTGGTGTTGTTATAAATCACATCACAATAAATTGCAAAACTAAGCGAGTTGTGTGAGTAGAACTAGACATGCATTAGTGCGACTATTTTTAGGAAAATATTAAATGGCAATTAACAAGAAAAATAAACAAGAATTCATGTGTGGAGGGCTTCACGGTTAACTAGAGTGACAGACTCGAGTTAGAAGCTGGAGGTTGATGGAAGTGTTAACTATTCAGTATTCTGAATTTGTTCGTCACATATGCTGAAAATGAAATAATGTGATTGCTTGTATGGTTTCCATGGAATTTACATTGTAATCTTCCAGATTCAGTAAATTATGTCTAATAAATTAGCACTGGAATCTAATACCATATTCTTGGTAATCACGTGCAGATCATTATATTAGTAGTCCTACCAAAGGGATTGGGAATCTCTGGAGCAAATAATGCCAAAAATCTTCTACGGGCAGCTATTCTTGTCCAGTACATTCCAAGGCTGTGGAGGTTTACTCCTCTTCTCATTGGTCAGTCTCCAAGTGGCTTCATATTTGAGACAGCATTGGCAAACTTCTTTATAAATCTTTTCACCTATATACTGTCTGGTCACATCGTTGGGTCATGTTGGTATCTCTTTGGGTTGCAGGTGAGTGTGTTGAGCTTTATTTCTCAAACATTTTCTTATCCTTTGAATATCCAGAAGCTATTATGAACTCTGTTACTATTCTGGATCTCTAGTAACCAGAGATGCATATACATTTTTTCCAGAGTTCTCACCCTCGATGTCCTCATGATATTCAATCTCTAGTTCTTAACCTCTGAAGCAATGATAGATTGAAAGGAATATTTTGGTTTTCTAGCATAACATTTCCTTTTCTTGTCACATTATCATTGCATGGATCATTTTCTTTTTCGGCATATTGCTTTCTTTCTCCTTTTGGCTAATTGAGCGAAATCCGAAACTAGTTCTGTATTCTGATGCGATAGTGATAGTACTCAAATCACTCTACCACTCTTTTAACAGAGGGTTAATCAATGTCTCCGTGATGCCTGCCATTATACTAATTTTCAAGACAAGTGCATGAAATTTATAGATTGTGGAATCGGGAATGCTAATGAAGAATACGGGTCTGATCTAAACTGGGCTAGCTGGAAACAGAATCCTAATGCAAGTAATTGTTTTCAAACGGGTGGTCCGCCAAATGGTTTTGATTATGGAATCTATACCAAAGCAGTCAACCTTACCGGAAAAAATATCATCATCAGATACATATATTCATTGTTTTGGGGATTCCAGGTATGTGAATAATGTTATCTTACATCATTTTTTTTCCTTTCTCCTAAGCTATTATGATGTAATTGGAAATTCTCTCCATAGCAAGTAATAGCAAGTAAATACTTCCTCTAATCATAATTTTCCATCTCGTGTAATTGACAAAAACTTTAAACCACGATAGACTTCTTATCCCTTCAAAGAAAAAACCAAAGGCTTAGTTTAGTCCTTTAACATGGTTCATTAATCATTACAGATTTGACCGATGGTATAAGTGACCTTTCCTCTTATTTAGTAACAGTAAAATGACCTTTTCAGCCTCCAAATAAAAAAAATTAATACTATTGACCAAGGGTATTGAGCTCTTTATTTTTTTAAATACAGTAAAAAAATATCTTTACCCTTTAGTCCAGGGGATTTTTAGTCTTTTGACATATTGTTTTTGTTAATTCCAGAACCATGGAGTACAATTTGATATATTTTAAGATGATTAAATAATTTTAAATTCAAAAAAGTTGCTGGCGCGTGTTGTTCACACGCTAGTGTGTGGGAGGTGCTCGAGCCCTTTGGGCGGCACGTGCGGTGCCTCCTGGTGGTAAAAAATGCTTGCCCTTCTGTCGTGTCGTTGGATACGCCACCACGTTCTATTTCTTTTAGTGCGTTTCATGTTAGCAGTGGTTGGTCGGTTGGTCGTCGATGAGGTTTTCCCCTCTTCTTTTCTCACTCATCCCCTGAAAGTTATATGTTGATCCTCCTTGTTATTGATATTTCAATTTTAGTCCTTATTCTTTTGATTTTTAATTTTTTTTCTTGACTTTTCTGTAAAATTTTTATTTGTTTTCAATTTAGTTTTTAAATTTTAATTTGTCATATATTTTTTTTTCAACCTGGTCTTTATTCTTTTGATTTCTATTTTTTTTTCTTGTTCCTTTTGTAAAAGTCTTATTGGTTTGTAATTTCATCATTTAATTAAAGTTTATAGTATATTATTTTTCCAGTTTGGTTCTTACTTTTTTTTTGTTAAAGTTATTTTTCTTTTTAATTTAACCTCTAATCGAAAATTTATAGTTGCCTTCAAATTTATTTATTTATTTTTATTTTTACCCTAATTCCTTTAATTACTATTTTATTTATTTTAGATCCTTTTGTGTAATCGATTTTTTTTCTTGATTTCATCCTTTATTGTTTGATTTGTTGGGGATTGAGCTTTGTGGTTTTTTCGTGTATAGTATTTCTGGTCTGGTGACCCGGGTTACCTGTTTGAAAAGTTAACGGGGATCAATATCTTTTTTTTGCCTTATTTTATTTTTAGATTTCATTAGTCGATATTGTTTTTTTAAAAAATTAAAAATAACATGTATTCAATTTCTTTTTATTGAAAAAAAACTATCAGACCTGTGACGGAGTGCGGGTTAGCTTGTAGAAACTATGGGTGTAATCAATCACTTTTGATGCACTTCTCTAACCTAAGCTAAGAACACCTCCTTATTCATTTGGTGGTGTTGCTTGAGTTTACAAAACTAGGTTTATTTCAATCCTTGTTATCTCCTTATTCATTTGGTGGTGTTGCTTGAGTTTACAAAACTAGGTTTATTTTAATCCTTGTTATCTTGAAACCTTTGATTTCTTGGGCTACTTCTCAATAACTCTTTCGTTTCATGTAACACACCTATTTGATCTTATAATTGTGTCAATATTGGTGCAAATTAAACTGTTTTTCTGCTGACATAATATTATATTTTTAATTTTGTGAAGCAAATCAGTACTCTTGCTGGAAACCAAGTACCGAGCTATTTTGTTTGGGAAGTCCTCTTTACCATGGCAATCATTGGACTTGGCCTCTTGCTCTTTGCTTTTCTCATAGGAAACATACAGAACTTTCTCCAATCTCTTGGTCGGAGGTATAATTTATTAAATTTATCCTCTCATATGTCACCCAAAAACCTTCAGATGTCCATAATGACTTGATTTTTTTTTTTTTTGAAAACGTTATTATTGTGCATCCATTTCAATTGTGTTCTTATTTGAAAGCATGGATGGCCTAGACTAGAGTGTGTACGTTAAATGACCGAGGAAGAAATTTGCAGGCTGTGCTTGACGAAGTAGTGACTATCCGGCGTTCAGATTTAAAGATATTTTTCATCACTATCTCTCCCAAATTTTATATACTCTTTATATAGTGATGGTTTCTTTCAAAATAACCAGAGGTAGGATTATTAACTAGTACCAAAATAACTTCACTGCTGAACACCAACTCTCAATAGAGAAGTTTTGTAATGCAGAAATGGTATTCATTTTCCAAGATGATCCTTCGTTTACAGCATTGTTCTTATTTGTATGGATTCTTTAACTAACTAACTGATTTCCAACTAACTCTGTTACAACTTTATTTCGACGCGTTAAAAGCTTGCCTATACTATCTAACTATGACTGCTTTTCCCATCAATTTCTTTCTTCTGGTATTCTTCTTTATTTCTTCCTGCCTTGTCATCTGCTACTGCTGTTAAATTGTTGTTGTTCTAACAAGTTCATCATTACTGGAATACACTGTTTTTAATTTAAATCTCCAAAGACAAAAGTGATGGGTGAGAAATGAGATAGATGTCTATAATATTTACATCTTGAGAAGAAAATTTTAAAAAACCTCCATGCCAATTTTGATGTGGCGGCATTATGATGCAATTCATATTCGCCAATTAGTTTTCAATTCCTAGTTTGGTATTTGCAAGTAGATTAGAATGCCATCTGCTTGACTAATCATTATTTATTAAATGTTCACTGTTCTCCCTTCTAGGAGGTCAGAAATGTCATTAAGACGACGTGATGTTGAGCAGTGGATGAAACATCGGCGGTTGCCACAAGAACTAAGAAGGTCTGCTGTATATTCTTTTAACTTCTCATCTCTCTCTCTTTCTACCCTTTTTTTTGGGTAAACTCCTCTCTCCCCATCACACATGCATGCCCGCGCACACACACTTCAACCATATATTTCTTGACATGATGGATTTTGTGATGAAATGTAATGAAATTCCATACACTTCCATATAAATAAAGAAACCCTTGTAATCTCCATCAACCCTTGCTCAGTGAAATGGAATTCGTGATATTTTTCCTCCTGGACCATTTTGCTGTGTCAAAGCAAATATTCTTTCATTTATGTCATGCTTATTGCTATACCCTTTTATTGCTTCTTTGCATTTCCATCTATAATATTCCTATTATTTTTCTTGTGCACTTGTAAGAATTTACTTCTTTGCATGGTTGCATTCTTTGGCATATGTTATATGGATCTCGTAACTTATAAAATTGTTGTCATGTAGGAGAGTGTTAGAAGCTGAACGGTATCATTGGGCTGCTACTAGAGGTGTAAATGAGGGAATGCTTATGGAGAATTTGCCGGAAGACCTTCAGAGGGATATAAGAAGGCATCTCTTCGAACTTGTCAAGAAAGTAAGATATAAAACATCCCAAGCCAATAACATTGATTTGCTATGTACTTCATACTCATTGATTCCTTCTGATCCTTAGTGCTGATAACTTGTTGAGTTGATTTGGCTGAGGGTTGCAATCAAACTCAACAGTTTGTCTCCAGAAAAGAGCAAGACAAGTTTTTTTTTTTGTCTAAATAGACTTTCTGATTTCATAATCATAAACTTTGGACTAACCTGCCATGCATTTATCTGCAAAATTGTGTAGGTTTGGATTTTTAACCTGATGGATGACCATGTCTTAGATGCTGTCCGTGAGAAATTAAAACAAAAAATATACATCAAGGGAAGTGAGATTTTTTATGTTGGTGGACTGGTTGAGAAGATGGTTTTTATTGTGCGAGGAAAATTGGAAAGCATCGGTCATGATGGCACTGTAGTAGCCTTATGCGAAGGGAATGTTTGTGGTGAGGAACTTCTCACATGGTTTCTTGAGCATAGCTCAGTGTCCAAAGGTATATCATGATTCCTAAGAGTAAATTGAATTCTATTTTAGTTCTTTATAGACCATTTTAAGTTATTCGGAAGCCAAACTTCCAGTAGTTGGCGTCTGTAAACACCATTAGAGCATGAGCATGGAATTTTGGTTCTTACCACAGATGGAAGGAGAATCAAGACTCCTGGACAGCGTTTGATTAGTAGCAGGACAGTAAGGTGCCTAACAAATGTAGAAGCATTTTCACTCAGTGCCGCAGACCTTCAAGAAGTCACCAGCGTTTTTGCAAGAAACTTGCGCAATCCACTCGTCCAAGGAGCCATAAGGTTATTTCGATGCCTTTACATATATTTTTTGCATACATGTTTAATAAGTTTAGCAGTTTGACTATGTTACAAGGAAAGCACTGCATGCATGCTGATTATAACATCTTTGAGGCTTATGCATGCTCTTGAAAGATAACATCTTCTTCTTCCTGTTTTTTTTTTTTTTTTTTGGGAGAATGTAGATGAGCTTATCTTAGAGATGCTTTATGACAAAAATGCATTTATTGGAGAAAATTTCATGTTAGTATGCATTGGTGTACAAACTTAGAAACAAGAATGAGAAAAGGGATGTTATTTTAGAGTTTGACTAGCCATTTAACCCGTGATTTGCCGCGGGTTATAACTTTTTATTTTTCAAAAAATACCGGGTATGTAAGTTATTTCAATGTGTTTTTTTACATAAAAAAATTCAGAATGTAAATTGAAAAGCCCATACAAGTAAGATCAAAATATTTCATAACATAAAAATGAGATATGCATCTGATTGTGTTTACTGAATTTATTTATTTAAATAAATAAAAGATAAATTCACACCCTAAAAAACCTATGACTTAAAAGATAAACACATATGAAACTGACTGAATAATACACACTATAAAAAATATTATACAGGGCCGAACACTTCAACAATATAATTTAAAAATCAACATTTTTTATTTTTAAAAATAAACTTAATTTGTATAAAAACAATTATAGATGAATTAGAATAATACTTTGAAAAATGAAATAGAAAAAAAATTAAAAAAAGCTTATATTAAAAAAAGGTATGCAAAAATTGTAACCTAAGTCATAAAATCGGGATAAACTCATAGAAAAAACTTGAAGATAATCACAAAACCAATATTAAAAAAAAATTAATGCAGAATAATAAGATTGTACGAAACTGAATTTTCAATAAATTATTTCAATAAATTAAATGTTGAAAGATAAAATTAAAAAAATAAATTAATTACATAAAAGGAAGGATTGAAAAAAACGAGGGTGAGAAAAAAACATTAATTAGAGGGATTGGAGAGTTTAATTGAAATGAAAAATAGTTTTAATAAAAAAAAAAATCAAAAGATGGAGGAATGAAATTGAAAAAAAAATGTGGACTAATATGATATAAAAATCAAGTGTCAAATGATAAAATTGAAAAAAAAAATAACTCAATAAATGATTCAAGACCAAATATATTGCAATCAAAAGAATGAGGATCTAATTTAACTTAACAAACAAATAGTTAGACTTTTTTGTTTTTTTGCAATGGCCAAAACAATTTTTTTAAGAGAGAGAGAAAAGAGGTGGAGAGAGATAAACTTGCGGTCGTAGCTTCTCCGCGTGACGGTTGCGAACACATGCCTCACCATCATGATAGGGATGATGAGGCATATTGAACGCCATCCTGAAGATAGTGTTCGGCGCAATTTGACGCATGTAGTGCTTATTTGCTAGCGCGCGCAAGCTATTTCTGAATTTAAATAATAATGTGTATATTAAAATAACCAATTACTCTTGGCCCCACTTGAGAACTACAACAAAACCATATCAAAAGGACGAAAACATCCTTGCAAACAAGCTTAGTTTTCTTGGAATCCAATAGTAATTTTGTCATTTTACTGTTTTAAAAAATAAAAAAGATGGAGAAGCCCCTTTGGTCATGTTAATTTTCTCACTCCTAAGGGTATGACCATAAATTAACTGTCTACTTAAAAAAATAAAAGAAGACGAGCCCCTCATCAAAAGCTTGATTTCTTTTTTTGTTTTTAATGGCAAAATAATCATTATATTGTAACAAAAAACATGTCCGGATCATTTTGTTCCCAATCAATTTTGCAATAACGAGTATATTATTTGAAAAGGACAATTGTACCCCTAAATGCAGGCCTACTTAGTTTGTTTAACAAGGATAAAAACATATTTACACTGTTATAATTCACAGTATTTTGTGTCTAGGGCATAATAAAAGTCTGATGTCTTATCTTTTAGTGTTTTCTGTAATTTGGCAGCTGATTTAGGTTTTGTAAACACCTTCTTTATTAAGAGGGTGTGTGGTTTAAAAATATATGAACATGAATGAAATAAATAGGCCGCCTTTCCCTGTAAAGAAGAGTCCATCAAACATCAAAGAATAATCACGAAATTAAAGCAGGGAAAGTGCTTATGGTGCTGGCTTCAACTTTCAGTGAAGGTGTTATGGTTCTACAATCACAGCCTTGATCATGTATCTTCATGCTAGGATCACTGTCAGATTAACTTATCAGCCAAGGTTCTAAAGTTCCAACAGCATTAGAGTCTACATTGTAAAGTTACCTGTCATGACTTTTGTGTTATAATCGACGATTTATTTCAAGTAAAAAATTGAATAAATATGATTTTGCTTTGAGTTAAGACTTCGGGGGGGGGGGATTTGTTTTTAAAACAATGGTTGCGAAAAGAGTGGTTTCTGCTGTTCATTCAGACTTTGTTTTGCTTTCTGTCTGACTGGCAGGTATCAATCTCCATACTGGAGAGCCCGTGCTGCTACCCTCATTCAAGTTGCCTGGAGATATCGGCAGAAACGTCTGAAGCATAGCAAGAGCTCTCAATCAAACCATTCTTCAAACTCGAGGGTTTAGATATTCTTGTATCTTTTAATATATGTGTGTGTGTGTGTGTGTGGTTAGCATATAATAGAATAAAATTAAATATTTTCGTGATGTACTTAAAGGTAAAACATTTCCATGAAAATTGAAGGCCACATATGAATTAGGAAACAATAGGAACAGAATTATGAATGTATTAGGAAACCATATTATTAAAATTTTTATTTTTCTTGTAGAAATATGTCCTCATATTCAACCTGCAGTCAACATGCTTAGGTTGCTGGGGGTTTTCTAGTTTATGATTTGATTATTCAACAAACTTGTGATTTAAAAAAATATAGACCGATCTATACCCGGGTATCTTGCCGTTATCAAACCTGGTCCGCATTTCATAAAATCAAAAGCAAATATTTTTTATAAAAAGAATAATAAAAATAAAGGCTTGTTGAGAATCTGACTCAATTACATATATGATTAGACAAATCTCAAACCAAACAAGGCAGCGGTTTTGATTTGGGTTCTCTATCTTTCATGAAGACAATTTGGTAAGAAAGCTTTCACAAAAGAAAAACCTGGTTAAGAAATCTGGGCATGAGTTATCATTGACAATAATCAACCTGGACATTGCGAGAATGTTGATGAATCAAAGACAAGAACTGATGGAGACTCTGGTGTGGGTGTTTAGATGGGAAAGAAAAGGAGAATCTAAGTAGTTGTTTCACTTTAGCTTAGACAGAGTAGCAAAGCAATTGTTTTTGGCTTTAATCAAGACATCAAATCTAAAATAAATACCTCATAGTCTACTTGTCTATATGGGAGCAATTCTATCAGTTCAATAATAATAAAAAGTAAAATTTGGAGAGGCAATAGCAACACCCTTTGTCCATAACTAATAATATTCATCACATTGCAATCATTTGTAGCGTAATCCTTTGTCCCAAGACGCAAATCAATCACAACAATCATTCTTGTAGCAACACCTATCATTGCTATGTATTCCAAGTACAGTAAGGATAACTAGAAGTCATAAAATGCTGGCTCAATTATTCAGACTGTCAGGGTGGTTTACGTTGGTTTACGTGATTGTATCAAAACTCATGAGCACATCCAAAAATTGTCACCAAAGGAAGGTGAGAGACGCATTTACAAAAACCAGATCTAGTCATCTTATCTGTGCGTGCTGCTTGGTGGTGGGTTCCGTCTCCTGGTTACTTTGATTTGCATCTGCATCATTCACATTTGCTTTTCTTTCTGCATCTGCATCATTCACATTTGCTTTTCTTTCTGCTTCATATTTCTCAAGCAAAGCCCGTGTTTGCATAGCCTTCATCATATCCTTCATTGAATTCTCCTCTCCTTCAAGTTGTGTCTTCATTATAATCTCAGCTTGCTTATTGATCGGCTTAAAGTAATCATCAAATGTGGCCTCCTGCACATCAGTAGGACGTTATTCCAACCTTGGATAGAATCAGACTAAGAAACGCCACCTGGCAGGGTGATGAGGGGACAAAAACATAAGTTTTAACTTTAGGTTCAAACAAGTGAAAATGATCATTGAAAAGCAACAGTGAAAATGATTATTGAAAAGCGACATGATGTAAAAAGCATCAGGAATATGACCTGGCAAAATTAAATAGGTAAAAAGAACTAGCTTTCATTTTGAGATAAAAGTCTATAGATACACCTCTCAAAATGTTAAAAGTAGAATTGAGGCGTTGTAAATATAAGGACTCTTGAAGGTTGCATTTGGTTAGTGTCTCAAGACGTAAATGATATACACAAAAGAGATAAAAATATGTTTGATTGAAGGAACAAAGACAAAAATATAAAATAAATCTGTCTTTGAGAAAATATTCGAGTGAATTTATATACTTTCAAAACAGGAAATACAGGAGACATGTCCTCTTTGTCCTCATAATTTCTGTCTCTTTTATCCCGACTGTATCCGAACACTATCTAAGAGATGAACGATGAAGTACTTTTGTGTACAAGCAATGTAAGAATTAAAAGAATGTGAACTAGGAAAAAGAATGGGAGTAGTAGAAGTACATATTAATGGTATGAAACATATGCAACAGGGAGGGATTCTTTTTACCCTTAATTTATCCCTCTAACTCAACATTGCTACATTTCACTAAAAATCTCTTCCTTGAAAATCACACCCATCAACATTCCTTGACTACTTCCCTTTTGGAAACCTCACCCCACTCATATCTTGTCTTTCATTGGACAATGTTTCACACATATCACACTATGAATTCCCATCCTTAACTACCACATGCATTCCAGCTTACTAGGATCACCCACTTCATCCCACACCTATTCCTAGTCCCTCTTTCTATCTGCTCGGGCATTGATTGTATCCACACACAATCTCCCTTCACCAAAATTAAGAACCCAGGAGTCCAAAACATCAAGTTTTATATGAAAAGACTTATCCATTGTTCAGGCGTGTTAGCACATTACTCCAATCTGTTCATGTTTTCTCACATGTATACTTCCCAAAATGAGATCATCACTTACCTAAAAGCATGTAGGTCAATAATAAATTGTGAGTAAAGATAGTCATAAATAAGCATAAACTTACTACAGAACTACACATAAATATCATATGTTGTCTGGTAGCAGATTAAACCTAGAAATTTCTCACCAAGCCTTAATGCTTAAACTTTTTCTCTATAAGGAAACTCAAGATACATAAAATACAGGCAACTAGTTTGTGAGATTGTTCATGATATTGACAATGAGATCAACATTGTAATACAGAATTCACAAAAATAATCTAAAGAGAACCAACAGTTCAGTAAAATAAGATAAATGCATCTAAAATCTCAGTACTTACAATTTCATCTATCTTCTTGTTCAAATTTTGCATTTCCTCAACCATACGACGAACCTCTGATAATATGAACTGCTCAGGGATCTTTCTCAAGGCTTCCTTTCTTTCTTGTGCCTGTACAGAGAGAGATCTCATTAAGATGGAATATAATGTGGAAGCAAATGATCGGGGTTTCAGTACACAATAGGTGAGGACAATATACATATACTCGGAAAGATAAAATGTGAAATGGCAAGAATAGAAAAGAGCAAACAGAAAAATAATAAAAAAGAAGTTTATGATATATGAAATTTGAGTCGAGATGTAAACAAAACAATAAAACTTTGCTTAAACAGGATTATCAGATTATAAAATACTGCTGTGAAGGAAGATCTTAATTGTCTACTCACAACATCAGGAGTTCAGATTTACATTTAGTTGCCTTGGTTGAAATCATAAACTTTATTGGCCATTGGGAAGTTTAAATTACTATTCCTTCACTCATATATAGATTTAAGCAAACTAAAAGTTGTCATGGTTGAATTCTCCTGTTTGTTGTGCTTTTGTAACATTTAACTCCTCCAATGCTCTTTTACTCGTAGATCAGGTCTAGTTCAAAATCACGCCTATAGGAGCAATAGAAGTATTTCAATAATTCAATGTAAGGGGATGCTTATACAATTGAAAAGACCTTACCGTCAAAAGAATATAAAATCCTTTTCTATTAGCTTGTGACTCAGTTCCTCAATCTATTGCAGGTTCTATTAATCATAAACAAACATAATGTACATAATGCAAAGAAATAAGCAGCAGAGATTTAGAGGAAAATAAAGAACGACCTGAACTCTGTTGGGGGTCTTCAGTTTTAAATTGTTATTCTAAGCTATCATAATAGCTCACTTAGTCCATTCAGTTTCACCACCATCATCAATTTCTACCAAAGCTATCTAAAAGTAGAAGCTTTTTATTCATCTTGTTGGTACCAATGA
>Ga0325400_1001439_pt1 | contig 19658 bp, 18 predicted proteins | sample PopdelMetagenome_2_FD_205662 | JGI IMG/M metagenome (GOLD analysis project Ga0325400, IMG submission 205662) | Populus deltoides microbial communities from Bellville, Georgia, United States - Xylem-PdKOR-R1 | ecosystem: Host-associated > Plants > Phyllosphere > Stem > Wood/Secondary xylem...
CGCGCTCGGTCGACTGGCTGCCCGGGCAGCGCCCCATCGTGTTCCCCTCCAACGAGAAACTCGCCCGCACGCTCGGGATCGGGATCCGCCAGTTGCAGAAGATGCTCACGGCGGCCGCGCGCCAGGGCCTGGTCACGCATCGCGACAGCGCGAACGGCAACCGGATCGGCGCGCGCGGCAAGGATGGCCGTCTCATCTACGCCTATGGCATCGATCTCAGCCCGCTTGGCGCCCGCTACGAGGAGTTTGCCCGGACAGCCGCCGCGGGGAAGGCGGCGGACCTGCGGCTCGACATCCTCCGCCGCCGGCTGACCGCCGCCCGTCGCCGGATCCGCAGCCTGGCCCAGTTCGTCCAGGACGAGACGATCGACGGGATCGACGCGACCACCGCCGTCGAGATCGCGCAGCTCGCCACCCGCCAGATGCGGCATGTACGGGACGAACGTCTTCTTGGCGCCTGTGTCGAGCAGATGGAGGCCCAGGCCGGCGATCTCGGCAAGGCCGTCACTGCATTCCTTCCCATGACCAGTTCACCCTCGGACGACGTCGAGGCCACCCTCAATACAACTACAAACCAACCCCAAACTGCTAAAGCAGACTACCGTAATCAGCCTCCGAAAAGAAGTAGTGCAGCGGGTTACGACCTGCGTGACCCCCGCCCCCAGACGGAGGTCGAAGCCGATCTGGTCAAACACGGTGTCGATCCCGAGTTCATCGTAGCCGTCGTCCCCGAGTTCGTCCTCGAAGGTATGCAGCGACCGACCTGGGGCATGCTGATCGGCACGGCCGAACGCCTCGTCGACCAGACCTCGATCCATCGGACCGTGTGGCACGAGGCCTGCCGCCTGATGGGCCAGAAGGGTGCCGCAGCCTCGGTGCTGGCGACCGCGCACAAGCATCTTCGCGGCGATGTCGACCGGCCGGGCGCGTATCTCAGGGGCATGAACAGGCACGCCGCGTCGGGCCTGCTCAACCTGGGGCGGACGTTCCACGGGCTCAAGGACCATGCCGAGACCGAAGGCATGCGCTCGCTGTCCACCGGCACGGATCCCCGCTCGATCGGGCAGCTCGCGGCGACGGCATTGAAGCTGGCTCGAGACAACCATGCGGGGCGATTGCTGTGAGGGCGGACAGGGTAACTGAAAGCACGAGCCTCCCTTCCCTGCTGCGGCATTCCGGCACGGGAAATGGGCCGCGAAATGCTCTGGATCAGGCCAATCCTCGTGCTTTCAGTTACCCTATGTCCTGCCGGGGGTGATTAGCCTCCCGATGGTGCTATTCTGCGACCCGCATCCGGAAAAGAAGCGACCATGGCCAAGCTCCCCGCACCGACGCGGCAGATCTCGTTGTTCGACATGGACAGCCCGCTCCACGGCAAGGTCCGGGGCGAGCACAGCATCATGGACTACCCGTTCTTCGTGCTCTCGAAAAAGGCGCATCTCGACCCTATCGAATATCGGGACGGTGCCGTGACGATCCAGATCCGCCCGAGCGCGACCGGTGTCGCGACGATGTGGGACAAGGAAATCCTGCTCTATGTCGCGTCACTGGTCGCGCAGGCGATCGCCGACGGCCAGGTCGCCGACGAGGATGTCACGTTCGCCGCGCACGACTTTTTCCGCATCACCGGGGTGGAACGACCGTCGACACGCGACTATCGCCGCTTCGCCGAAGCGCTCGAGCGATTGCAGGGTACCCAGATCAAGACCAACATCGAGACCGGGTCGAAGATCGACCGCGGTTGGTTCTCTTGGCTTTCCGAAGCGCAGGTCGAATACGAGAAGATGGCCAATGGCGACGAGCTCTTGCGCTACGTTCGTGTCCGGCCCTGCAACTGGTTGTATCGCGCGATCAAGCGGGACCAGCGCATCTATCACTATCACCATGACTATTTCCGGCTTGGTGCCATCGAGCGCCGGATGTACGAGATCGCGCACTGTTATTGCGGCAACGGTCCGATCGAGATCACGCTGGACGACCTTCACCGCAAGATCGGCTCGATGGGACCGATGAAGCGGTTGAAGCAGCTGGTGAAGACGATCGAGAACGAGAACCGGCTGCCCGAATATGACGTCGATCTGGTCGAAACCGTCGGCGGCGAGCACACCGACACGATCGGCCGCAAGCGCAAGTCGGTTACCACGACCGTCCGGATGCGACCCAAACAACGCGCGATCCGTGCTCCGCTCCAGGCGGTCGCGTAGAGGTTTTCTCGCCTAGGCTTGTCATGCAGGCTACCAAGCGATCGATGGTTCCTACAAAGAAGAGCACTTCGGCACAGGATCGAGCAGGCAATTAGCGATGCCGCCGAAAGCGGCGATCGACAACGGTCCGGGGTCGCTTACGTGCTCGGTTCACTGGTTCTGAACGGGACTTTCGACTGACCCATCCCGCTCGGACTGTTCATAGGCGGCTTGTTCGTCGGCTACCCCCGAACCGGTCGGCTGCATCGGTAGGCCGGCAATGCCTGTCTCGGCGCTGCTGCTATCCTCCGGAACGGTCTGATCGGGCTGGGTCTCGTCCATGTGGCGGTCGTCGGTCATCATGCTCTCCCTTCATGTCAGGCGAAGTCGCCCAGCTTGGCGGCCTCTTCCTCTTCGCGCAGCAGGCCGGGACCGGCAGGCGTCGGATTGATCGCTTCGCCAGCCGGACCGGGCTCGAGCGACATGTCGGCGGAATCCGGTTCGTTGCCGGGGATCGAGCTGTTCGGCATGGTCATCCTCCTCAAGATTTGCAGGCAACGCTTGGTGGGGACAGCAGGGCTCAACTCGGGCCTGATGAGAGAATGGTCGAATCGCACGCTTGATTGTTCAGCCCCGGCATTGGTGGATTTACTCCTGCTGAACCTCGTGTTCACGTCTGTTTCCTCGCAGAGGCGGACTCTAGTTCAGACTGGCGATGTTTCAGGGGAGCACGTCAGTTCCTCCATTATGCCAAGTCAAACGGCTATCACGTTCGGCCTGCAAACCAAGCCGGTTTATACCGGCGCTCCGACATGTTGACTTGTCTTCATGTCGACATGTAGGATATGCTATGACGACTATCGCAATCATCAGCCAGAAGGGTGGGGCGGGCAAGACGACGCTTGCGCTCCACCTCGCTACGGCGGCGCAACAGGCGGGACGCGTTGCGCTGGTCGTCGACACCGACCCACAGGCGACCGCGAGTCAATGGGCCGCGTGGCGCGGCGACGCGCCCCCCGAGGTGATCGACAGCCCGCCCCCGCGGCTTGCTGCTAAGGTTGCAGCAGCGCGCAACCAGGGCGCCGAGTGGATCGTGATTGACACGCCCCCGCACGCCGACAATGCCGCGCGCTCCGCAGCCGAGATCGCCGACCTCATCCTCATTCCCTGTCGCCCGTCGGCGTTCGACCTGTCGGCAATCCAGACCAGCGTGCGGCTCGTCCAGCTCCTGCGCAAGCCCGCATTCATCGTGTTCGCGGCCGGCAGCCCCAATGCGGCCCGCGTTTATGCCGAGGCGGGTGAGCTGGTTGCGGGATACGGCACGCCGCCCTGCCCGGTGATCGTCCCCGATCGCGCGGCGTACCGCCACGCTTCGGCCGAAGGGCGCACCGTCACTGAGATCGAGCCGGGCGGCAAGGCGGCCGAAGAAATCAGAGCGCTCTACACGTGGACATGTCGACAGGTCGAACTGTTAATAAAGGAGGAATAGGCGCATGAGCCGCAAGCCGAGCTTTGCCAACCTGCGCACCCGCGCTCCCGTTGCGACCGCGCCGGATCCGGTCTTGGCTTCAGAGCCAAGCCTGGATCCTGGGCCGGACCCGGTCGCGGTGAGGGGGGCAGAGCAGGGGGCTTCAGCCCGCGCGGCGAGCCGCGCGGGCCGCAAGCAGATCGCGGGCTTCTTCACCCCGGAGATGAGCCTGTCGATGCACATGCTCGCCCGCCGCCAGGGCCGCAGCCTCCAGGCGTTGATGGCCGAAGCCTTTGACGACGTCCTGCGCAAGCATGGCGAGAGCCCGTTGGGGGGGTAGCAGTCGCTGACGGGAACGGAGGCGGACGGGACTACAGAATTACACGGGATTCGCTATTCTTCGTCCGACCTTCACCCGGCGCGATCGCCGATCCGGTAAGATGTCCTCGATACCCTTGCGCAGCGGCGTGTTGCTACAGCCGACATGCTGGACGGGTAGCATGCCGCTTCTATAAGGCGCGCCCACGCCCCGCACGTCAAGGTGACACGGCCTGCGCCGGGCGCGACGATCGCTCGTGAACGGGTGAAGATTGGATCAGGCAAGGTGATCGCTATAAGATTGAAGGTTTCCGGCAAGCGTCGCCGGGTCGGCACCCGCCCGAGCCTGTCTCGCGGCGGGTATGTTATGGTCGCCGCCATACTGGCCTTTGTCGCGTGTGTGACCTTCTTCGGCGGCTCCAGCCGTTATGACAGGATGGTGCAGGTTCCCGTCCGCCTGGCCGCAATCCTCGTGATTGCGGCGGCTACGTTTCGATCGTCTCACGCGCCCGCGGCGCTGCGCCTGCCTGCGATCCTGTTGCTGCTGTCGGTGGTGCTCGTGGCAGCGCAACTGACCCCGCTGCCGCCGGAAATATGGACCGCCCTGCCGGGCCGGGCCGCATTCGCGACTCTGCCGGCGATCGCGGGATTCGCCCAGCCATGGCGCCCGATCTCGATCGCACCGGACCTTACCGTCAACAGCCTGCTCGCGCTCGCTGTGCCGGTGGCGGCGTTATACGGTCTGGCTGTTCTCGACACGCGGCACCAGCGATGGTTGTGGCCCGTCCTTCTGGCAGTGATCGGCACGTCGCTGCTGATTGGCCTGATCCAGCTTACCACTGGTGCCGCGGGTCTTGATGCGTTGTACCGGGTGCAGTGGCGGGAAACTGCCCCGGGATTGTTTGCCAACCGGAACCATCAAGCGCTGCTGCTCGCCATGGGCATACCGCTGCTAGCGGGCTGGGAGGATCTGCGGCGCGACGACGTACGCGGCACAGCAACACGATGGAGCGCGAGCGCGGCGATGCTGCTGTTGCTCGTCACGTTGCTCGCGATGGGATCGCGCGCAGGGCTGATCCTAGGAGCATTCGGTCTGGCGGGTGCCCTGGCGGTGTTCTGGAGCTGGTACAGGCCGTCGCGCCGGGGTGGACGCATGCCCCTGATTGCAGGAAGTGCGATCGTAGGAGTGGGGGTCGCCGTGCTCGCCCTTATTCTGCTGCTCGGTCGCAGCGAGTCGATCAACCGCTTCATCGCGGCTAATCCGCTCAGCGACAAAAGGGCCCGGGCGTTTCCCACTGTACTCGACATCATCGCGTCCTATTTTCCTGTCGGCACCGGGTTCGGAACGTTCGATCCTGCGTTCCGGCGGGCCGAACCCTTTTCCCTGCTTGAGGCAACCTATTTCAACCAGGCGCATGACGATTTGATTCAGGTCGTTCTGGAAGGGGGGCTTCCCGGCGCGATTCTGCTGGCGGTAGCCCTGGCATGGCTGGGCTATGCCGGCATAAAGCTGTGGCGTCATCGCGGCACCCGCAGCGCGATCGTGCGTGGTCGTGCCGCGACGATCGCGCTGTTGCTGGCGGTGGGGGCGAGCGCAGTCGACTATCCCGTACGCACGCCGCTGATCATGACCATTGTCGCCGCGCTGGTGTTCCAGGTCGCCACGGCGCTAGACCAGCTGCACGATGACGGTCCGGGCCTTCTCGCGACCCGGGAGGGCGTCGCTTTACCTGACGGTTAGCTGCTCCTATAGCCTAAGTCTTACTCCGGACCGAGCTTTGTAGATGCGTTTGATATTGGTCGCGTTGGCCGCTGCCGTCATGCTCGGCGCTTGCACTCACACTGAGCCGCTAAGGTCGGTACCGGGATTGACCGTGGTGGATCAGACGGAATTGCCTGAACCGGTGCGCGGCGACTTCGCTGCGGCCGAGCGCGCCAGTCTGATCGGACCGCTCGACGTGATCACGGTGGACGTGTTCAACGTTCCCGAGCTGAGCAAGGAGTTGCAAGTCGATTTGGGGGGGCAGATCGCCATGCCGCTGATCGGTCAGATCGATGCACGGGGCAAGACGCCGGTGGAGCTGGCCGCGGGCATCTCCACGCTATTGCGCGGCCGCTACGTCCGCAACCCGGACGTCACTGTCAACATCCGCACATCCGTCAGCCAGGTGGTCACGGTGGACGGCCAGGTCCAGCGGCCCGGCCTGTACCCGGTTACCAACCAGACCACACTGATGCGAGCGATCGCCTCGGCGCAGGGGCTGGCCGATTTTGCCAACCTGGAGGACGTCGTGATCCTGCGCACGGTCAAGAACCAACGCATGGCCGGTCTCTACAATCTCGGCGCGATCCGCCGCGGTGCCTATCCCGATCCCGCCATTTTCGCCAATGACACGGTGATCGTCGGCGACTCTCCAACGCGGCGCCTGTTCCGCGACATCGTGTCCACGGCACCGCTGATCGCGGCCCCGCTCGTCGCGATCATCCAGTAGGGCTTGCCCGGTATGAATCGACCCGAACGCGTGGGCCAAGCAGATCACGGCCCAATCAGTAGGCTGGTAGAGCGCAGCGCAGTCCAGTCGGAGCGCGAAACGCCGCCGCTGGCGCTGGAATATCTTCGCATCGCCAAGCGGTGGAAACTCGTCATCGCGGCTACCGTTCTCGGTTTTCTGGTTGCCGGACTGGTGATTACGCTGTTGATGACGCCTAAGTTCACGGCGGTCACCCAGATCGAGATTGCGCGCGAATCAAACAAGATCGTCAACCTCCAAGGTGTCGAGCAGGAGGCCAGCGATGCGGACCAAGAATTTTACCAGACGCAATACGGCCTGCTGCGCTCGCGCTCGCTAGCCGAGCGCGTCGCGAACAAGCTGAAGCTGGACGACAGCCCCGTGTTTTTCGAGGCGTTCGGGATCGATCCGGCCGATCACGGTCTCGAGGCGCCGCGCAATGGACGGTTCGCCCCAGGCGACCGCGCCGCGCGGACCCGCTTGGCGGGTGAGGCGCTGCTTAAGAATGTGAGCGTCAATCCGACGCGCCTGTCCCGCCTAGTTGACGTGTCAGTGACGACACCGGACGCCGTGCTATCTGCGCGCATCGCCAATGCCTGGGCGGAGAACTTTATCCAGGCAACGCTGCAGCGCCGCTACGAAGCATCGTCCTATGCCCGCAACTTCCTGGAAAACCGGCTGGAGCAGCTGCGGCGCCGGCTGGAAGAGTCGGAGCGGCAGCTCGTCACCTATGCGTCCAACCAGCGCATCATCAATCTGCCGACCACGGGCGGGCCGAGTGACAGCCGCGCGGAACGCTCCATCGTTGCGGAGAATCTTGCCGCGCTGAACGGCGAGCTATCCAAGGCAACCGCGGAGCGCATCCGGGTTCAGTCGCGCTACGACCAGCTCCGCTCGCGCGGTGGCGAGTCCACCGAGGCGCTGGATAACGTCGCCATAAACACGCTGCGTTCACGCCGTGCGGAACTGGCGGCCGAGTATCAGAAGATGATGACGCAATTCGAGCCTGATTATCCCGCGGCACGTGCGTTGCGCTCACAGCTCGAGCAGATCGACCGCAGCCTGTCGCGCGAGGAAAGCCGGATCTCGGGATCGCTGGGGTCCGAATATCAGGGCGCGCTGGAACGCGAGCGCCGTCTGTCGGGGCAGGTCGACGCGCTGAAGAACGGGCTGCTGGATCTTCGCCGTCGCAGTATCCAGTACAATATCTATCAGCGTGAAGTCGACACCAACCGTGCGCTGTATGATGGGCTTCTCCAGCGTTACAAGGAGATCGGGATCACCGGCGGCGTGGGCGTCAACAACATCGCCATCGTTGATGCAGCGACCAGGCCCGATCGTCGATCCAGCCCCAGACTGATGCTCAACCTGTTCCTGTCGCTGGTTCTGGGCACGTTGGTCGGTGCCGGCTTAGCCTTGCTGCTCGACCATATCGACGAGTCGATCATGGAGCCGTCCGAATTTAAGCAGCGGCTCAACATGTCGCTGCTCGGTACGGTGCCGCGTGCACAGGGGATTGAACCGGCCGTGGCGCTTCACGACCGCAAGTCCGCGCTGTTCGATGCCTATCTCGCGATCCAAGCCAATCTTCGCTTCGCGACGGATCACGGGGTGCCGCGCACGCTATCAGTGACGAGCACGCGGCCGGCCGAGGGCAAGTCGACCACCGCGCTGTCGCTTGCCACTACGCTGGCGCGGAGCGGCCGCAAGGTGGTGCTGGTCGATGCAGATATGCGCTCGCCGTCGGTCCACCACCTGCTTGGCCAAGGGCATGAGCGCGGGCTAAGCAACTATCTCGCCGGCGAGGATGCGATCGAGCCGCTGCTGATCGATGCGGCCCAGTACGGCTTTGTCGCAATGACTGCAGGGCCGTTGCCACCCAATGCGGCCGAGCTCTTGACCAGCGAGCGGCTGGGAACGTTGCTGAATCGGCTGTTGGAGCAGTTTGACCATGTGGTGCTGGACTCTCCGCCGGTGATGGGCTTGGCGGATGCGCCGCTGATCGGCAACCGGGTCGAGGCGGTCGTCTATGTCGTGGAATCACACGGTGTCCGCTCGCGCCAGGTCCGGTCCGCGCTGGACCGGATGGACGATGCTGGCGCTCATGTGGTCGGTGCGGTGCTGACCAAATTCGAGGCACGCCGTTCCAATCTCGGCTATGAATATGGCTATGACTATGGCCGGACCCACGCCGATTCCTGATCGTCGGGGCAGAGCGGCGCGGCGCGGCGCGCACGCCGCTCTGCTTGTCGGGCTCGCCGTTCTCGCCTGGCAGAGTATCGCCTACGGTATGGCGGTGACGGGGCGTCGCACTGCCTCGGCCCAGGCGGTGCGACTCGCACCCAATAACGCGCTGGCATTAACAGCGCGGGCGAGCGACCGGATCGCGATCGATCCCCGCGCCGCGGCGGTCCTGGCTCAGCGCGCGCTGCAGCGCGATCCGACCAATGCCGCAGCTGCCGGCCTGCTCGCGTTGGCGCGTACCCAGGAAGGAGACGCTGCGGGGGGCGAGGCGCTGCTCCGATATTCGCAGCAGATGTCGCGGCGCGACCTGCCGACGCAGCTATTCGCGATCGAAACGGCCGTGCAGCGCGGCGACATTGGCGAGACGCTGCGTCACTATGACATGGCTCTGCGCGTTGGCCGAACAATGCCGATTACGCTGTTTCCGGTGCTGACCGAAGCCAGCGTCGATCCTTTCATTCGTCGACCGCTGGTCCGGCTCCTCGTGTCGGGTGCGCCGTGGAAGGACAGTTTCCTGGATTATCTCAGTGCCCGTTCGACAAACGTGTCGGGTGCCGCAGTCCTGCTCGGCGACATCCGTTCGGCGGGGGGCACGGTTCCCGCGGGGCCCTTAACCATCATCGTGCAGCGGTTAATGGAGGCAGGCGACGTTTCACGCGCATGGTCTCTCTACGCCCAGGCCGGTTCGAGATCGACGGCTGCAAACATCCGCAATGGCCGCTTCACCCAGGCGGTCGAGCAGCCGACCGTGTTCGATTGGCAGGTGAGCGACACGGGCGATGCCCATGCCGAGATCTTTGTCGCCGCCGGTGGCGGAGAGATGCGCGTGGAGGCGCGAAGCGGCGCCGGAGGTATTGTGGCACGCCAACGGCTAGTCCTGGCACCGGGCAGCTGGGACCTGACGTTCAGCGCATCGCCGGACGAGAGCGGCACGCTTGGAAAATCGACCATTGATATCGTCTGTATGGACGGGCCGAATAGGATCGGCCGGGTCGCACTGGCCGGGCGTCAAACTCAGGCGCAACAACGGTTCCGATTCGCCGTTCCACCCGGTTGCGCCAGCCAGTCGCTTGAGGTGGCGCTCGAACCTGGCGATACGGAAGCTCCGCTTGCCGGTTCGCTGAAGAACCTGACGCTGATCCGGGCGCTCTAGAGGCGCCGTTGCAATAAGGGAGCGGCGTCGCTAAGCCTCACACGCCAACCTGCCGGCAAGCGGCGCATCAACGGAGAAGGTCGGGTCTGCAGTATCGCGTCGGCGACGCTGGATCAGAACAATTGCCCGCATGTTTGCAGTCAAGACCTTCAGTCCGGACCCGCTTTATCGATGGCGCTACCAGCTGGGCGGCGGTCTCCTCGTCGCGGCGGTGCTGCCCTACATCGCCCGCTGGCTGACGTTGGGGTCCGACCCGTATCTGCTTCCGCTGCACCTGACGCTGGCCGGTAGCGTGGTGGCAATCTTCATGGGAACTTGGCTGTTCCGTAGCATCACAACCTACCCCGGAACCGAGGCGAGCACCTATATTTTGCCTGCCTTCTCGGTGACCTATGGCGTACTCGCCATGGTCTTTATCCTGGGCCGCATCGAATATAATCGCTTGCTGCTGTTCGCGGGCTATGTGCTTAGCCTGATTTGGTTCTATTATGTGATGGGTGTGCTGCGCCGGCGCCAGTCGCTGCGCATTGGCGTGGTTGCAATGGATGCGCAGCACGTCTTTCCCGCCATGGCCGGGGTACAGTGGCTTCCCGTCGAGCCCGATGCGGGCCAGATCCTCAACCTCGATGCGATCACGACCGATCTCCGGCAGGATCTGCCTGACGAATGGGATCGCAAGCTGACCGACTTCGCGCTCGCGGGCATTCCCGTCTACCACTTCAAGCACCTAGTGGAATCGTTAACTGGGCGCGTCGAGCTGGAGCATCTTTCGGAAAACAGCTTCGGCTCGCTGTCGCCGGTGTCGGCGTACATGACGCTTAAGCACTGGATCGACTGGATCGTCGCAGCGGCGGTCGGCCTACTGCTGATGCCGGCGTTCCTCGTTTTAGCCGTCGCCATCAAGGCCAGTTCGCCCGGCCCGGCGCTGTTCCGGCAGACGCGGATTGGATATCGCGGGCGGCCCTTTATCCTGTACAAGTTCCGTTCCATGCGCATGGCGCAGCCTGATGACGGCAATCATCGCCAGCTTGCGATGACGCAGAGCGACGACCAGCGCATATTTCCGCTCGGCCGCTTTTTGCGAAAGTCCCGCCTCGATGAGCTGCCCCAGATCCTCAATGTGCTGCGCGGCGAGATGAGCTGGATCGGGCCCCGCCCCGAAGTGGTCGTGCTGTCGCAATGGTACGAGAGCGAGATCCCGTTCTATCGTTATCGTCACATCGTGCGACCCGGTATCGCCGGATGGGCGCAGGTCAGCCAGGGGCATGTCGCTGAGGTGGACGACGTCCGGAGCAAGCTCCATTACGACTTCTATTATATTAAGCACTTCTCGTTGTGGATCGACATGCTGATCGTCGTGCGGACGATCAGGACGATGGTCACCGGCTTCGGTTCGAAATAGCTCATCGGGGAATCTTGCGATGAAAGCCGTGCTACTAGCGGGCGGACTTGGTACGCGACTGTCCGAGGAAACCCACCTGCGACCCAAGCCTATGGTGGAGATTGGCGGCAAGCCGATCCTTTGGCACATTATGAAGATTTACGCCTCGCACGGTGTGACCGAGTTCATCGTGTGCTGTGGATATCGCGGTTATTTCATCAAAGAATACTTCGCGAATTATTTCTTGCACAATTCCGATGTGACGATCGACCTGGGTCGTAACGAAATTGAGGTTCATCATCGCCGCGCCGAGCCGTGGAAAGTTACGCTGATTGATACGGGCGAGCAGACCATGACCGGTGGGCGGCTGAAGCGTGTGGCCGATCATCTGGCAGATGATGATGCCTTCTGCTTTACCTATGGCGACGGTGTCGCCGACATCGACATCACGGCCGAGATCGCCTTTCATCATGCGCACGGCCGGCTCGCCACGGTCACCGCGGTGCGCCCGCCGGGTCGTTACGGCGCGTTGGAGGTGTGTGACGGGCGGGTCAACGGCTTTACCGAAAAGCCGCGCGGCGACGGTGCGCTGATCAATGGAGGTTTTTTCGTGCTGTCGCCCAAAGTGATCGGCTACATCGCCGAAGACAGCACGAGCTGGGAAGCGGCGCCGCTCGAGACGATCGCGCGCGAGGGTCAGCTGATGGCGTTTGAGCATCCGGGCTTCTGGCAGCCGATGGACACGCTACGCGAGAAGACTTTGCTGGAGGATCTCTGGACCTCCGGCCGTGCGCCGTGGAAGATGTGGTGAGCGCACCCTCCGCAACGTTCTGGCATGGTCGCCGCGTGCTGGTGACGGGCACGACGGGGTTCAAGGGCGGATGGCTGGCGATCTGGCTCAGGCGACTGGGCGCGGAGGTCACCGGCCTGGGCTTGGCGCCGCCCGACGATGGCCTGTTCCGGCGTGCCCGCGTCGACGACGGGCAGCGGCACCACGTCCTGGATATTCGCGACTTCGAAGGGCTGGCTGCGGCGGTGGGCTCCGCGCGGCCGGAGATCGTGTTCCACCTTGCCGCGCAACCGCTGGTACGAGCGAGCTACCGTGCGCCGGTGGAAACGTTCGCGGCCAACGTGCTGGGCACGGTGCACTTGCTGGAGGCTTGCCGCATGACGGAAACGCCTCGCACTATCGTGGCGATCACAACCGACAAGGTGTATTATAATGCCGAGCACGTCCTGCCGTACCGGGAGGACGATCGGCTGGGCGGGCACGACCCCTACAGCGCCAGCAAGGCCGCCTGCGAGATCGCGATCGACAGCTATCGCGCATCCTTCCTACGCGAGCGCGGGATCGGCCTGGCCTCCGCCCGCGCGGGCAACGTGATCGGCGGGGGCGACTGGTCGGAGGACCGGCTACTCCCCGATGCGATCCGGGCCTGGAGCCAGGGCGATATGCTGGAAATCCGCCGGCCGGACGCGATCCGCCCGTGGCAACATGTGCTAGAGCCGCTTGCCGGCTATCTGGTCCTTGCCGAACGGATGGATGCCGATCCCTCGCTGGCTGGCGCCTATAATTTCGGCCCGCTGACGCACGAAGCGGCTGACGTGCGCACCGTGGTGGAAATCGCCCAACGCAGCTTCGGCCAGGGAGAAGTACGCTTCGGCGATGCCGGGGGTCCGCACGAGGCGGGGCTGCTGACGCTGGAAACCGCCAAGGCGCGCAACATCTTGGGTGTAGCGCCGCGCTGGGTGCTGGAGGAAGCGATCGGGCGCACCATGACTTGGTACCGCTGCGCGGGCGAGGGTGCCGACGCACGCGCGCTGTGCGAGGCGGACATCGACGCTTGGGAAGCCGCGGCATGAGCCGGCTAACGACTCACGATACCCCCATCGCAGGCGTCAAGGTGATCGAGCGCCAAGTGCTGGGCGACCACCGCGGCCATTTTGCGCGCGTTTTCTGTGCCGACGAGCTCATTCCCATCGGCTGGCCCGGCGCAATCGCCCAAGTCAACGAGAGCTTTACCGCGCGGCGCGGGAGCGTACGCGGCATGCATTACCAGGAAGCACCGTTCGCCGACGCCAAGCTGGTGACCTGCGTGCGTGGTGCGGTAATGGACGTCGCCTTGGACATCCGCGCCGGATCCGACACGCTGATGCGCTGGCATGGCGAGATGCTGTCGGCAGAGAACGGCCGCGCGTTGCTGATCCCGCCCGGATGTGCGCATGGCTTCCAGACGCTGACCGACGACGTTCTGCTGATCTACTGCCATTCGGAGGGCTATGTGCCGTCCGGGGATGCCGGGATCAGCCCCCTGGAACCGCAGGCCGCCATTAATTGGCCGCTACCGGTTGTCGACATGTCGGAGCGCGACCGGACACGGCCGCTGCTGGATGCCCATTTTGCAGGAGTGCACCTTTGAACTGTCGTCACTGCGGCACCCCGCTGCGCACGCCCTTTCTCGACTTGGGCGCCGCCCCGCCCTCCAATGCCTATCTGCATCCCGAGACGTTGCAGGCGCCCGAGACGTGGTTCCCGCTGCGGCTGATGGCGTGCGATGCGTGCTGGCTGGTGCAGACCGAGGATTACGCCGGGCGCGAGGCGCTGTTCACGGACGATTATGCGTATTTCAGCTCCTTTTCGGACAGCTGGTTGACGCACAGCCGCAACTATGTCGATGCCATGACCGAACGGTTCGGCCTCTTGGCGGACAGCATGGTGGTCGAGGTCGCCGCCAATGACGGCTATCTGCTGCAATATGTCGCACAGGCCGGCATCCCCAATTACGGCATCGAGCCCACCGCCAGCACGGCCCGGGCGGCGCGCGAAAAGGGAATCGAGATCGTCGAGCGCTTCTTCGGCAAAGCGCTGGGCGAGGAGCTGGCGGCGGCGGGCCGGGCAGCGGATCTGACCGCGGCCAATAACGTCCTCGCCCATGTTCCCGACATCAACGATTTCGTCGCGGGCTTTGCCGCGCTGTTGAAACCGGACGGCGTGTCGACCTTCGAGTTTCCCCACCTGCTGCGGATGGTGGCGGAGAACCAGTTCGACACTGCCTACCACGAGCATTACTCTTACCTGTCGCTGATCGCAGTGAAACGGATCTTCGACGCCAACGGCTTGCAGGTCTTCGACGTCGAGGAGCTTTCCACGCATGGCGGTAGCCTGCGCGTTTATGCCCAGCGTGCCGATGCAGCCCGGCCGGTATCGGATCGGGTGACGGAGTTGCTTGCGCGAGAACAGTCGGCCGGGGTCGATACTGTCGGCTATTACGCAGGGTTCCAGGCGCGTGCGGAGCGGGTGAAGCACGATTTCACCGCCTTCCTGATCGAGCAGAAGCGTGCAGGCCGTACCGTGGCCGCCTATGGTGCCGCGGCCAAGGGCAACACCCTGCTGAACTTCGCCGGCATACGTTCCGACCTCATCGCCTATGTGGTCGACCGCAATCCGGCCAAGGCCGGCAATTTCATGCCCGGCAGCCGCATCCCCATCGTTGGCGAGGATCGCCTGCACGAGGACAGGCCCGACGTGATCGCGATCCTCCCCTGGAATCTCCGCGACGAGGTGGCGGCACAGCTAGCGCATCTTCATCGGAGCGGTACGTGCTTCGTGGTTGCAGTTCCCGAACTCACCATCTTCTGATCCCTGCCTTAGCGAAGGTACTTAGTAATGAAACTGACGATCGATACCGATGCCGGCACCATGGATCTTGTCCGTGAAGGTGCGTCTTCGCGCTTCGACCTCTTCTCCAAGGAGGCATTCGGCGAGGTTGCGGACTTGTGGGTCCGGCTCGGTTGGGTTCAGAAATATTCCTATGCCTTTTCATGGTGGGGGCGCCCCATCATTCAGCTGCCCGACGACATGATCCGCATCCAGGAGGCCATCTTTCATATCCAGCCCGATGTCATCATCGAGACAGGCATCGCGCATGGTGGATCGCTGATCTTCTATGCTAGCCTGCTGGAGCTGCTCGGGAAGGGGCGAGTGATTGGGCTCGACATCGACGTTCGACCGCACAATCAAGAAGCAATCGATGCGCATCCCATGCGCAAGCGTATCGACCTAGTGATCGGCGACTCCGTCGCTCCGGAAACGGTCGAGAAGGTACGTGCCATGGTCAAGCCCGGCGAAAAGGTCATGCTGATCCTCGATTCCAACCACGCCAAAGCGCATGTGGCGGCCGAACTCGAGGCTTATGCCGATCTGGTGACGCCGGGGTCGTACATCCTGTCGCAGGACGGCGTGATGCAGCTGGTTGCGGGCATGCCCCGGACCAAGCCCGATTGGGCAGACGACAATCCCATTCCGGCCGTGGAGGAGTTCCTGGCACGCCGCAACGACTTCTCGCTGCGCAAGCCGCCGCGCCCCTTTGATGAATCGCAGGACGTGCCCGACTGTTCGCACCATCCGATCGGATGGCTCCAGCGCCGGCAGTAAGGTCGCGCGATGCGCCTACTGGTGACCGGTGCAACGGGCTTTGTCGGTATCCAGGTGATGCGACAGGCGGCCTTGGCATTCCCGGGCGAAACCATCGGGCTTGCCCGGCGGGTGCCGGAAAGGCAGGACGGACAGCGCTACGTTGCGGCGGACCTTCTGGACGCCGTCGGGATGGCGCATGCGCTTGCTGAAATTAGGCCCACGCATCTTCTCCATCTCGCCTGGAACGTGACGCCGGGGCAGTATTGGTCTTCCCCCGCCAACATGGAATGGTTGGAGGCCAGCCTTCGCCTGATCCGCCTCTTTGCCGAGGCCGGAGGGCAACGGGTCGTTGCAGCGGGAACATGCGCCGAATATGACTGGAGCGACGGTGTATTGAGGGAGCACGCTACCGCGCTGGTCCCCGGCACCCGATACGGAATAGCCAAGGACTGCCTGCGACGCATGGTGGAGAGCGTCTCGCCGGTGCTTGGATTGTCATGGGCGTGGGGACGGCTGTTCTGGATATATGGTCCACATGAGCGAGAAGGACGTCTTGTTTCTGGCATCGCGCACGCCATTCTCGCTGGCGAGACGGCAATGCTCAATTCTACCGGGCATCAGCGGCGCGATTATCTTCATGTGTCGGACGTCGCCGGCGCCCTTCTAGCGGTCCTTATGAGTGATCTGGAAGGTCCGGTGAACGTCGGAGCCGGCCATGCGCCGGAGGTGCGCCATCTGGCCGAGTTGTTCGCCCAGGCACTGGGGGGCCCCGACCTGCTGCGCTTCGCCGCTAGCAATCAGGGCCAGGAGTTGCCGGTCGTCGTTGCCGATACGACGCGCCTCGCCCTCACCGGCTTCGTGCCGCAGATCACGCTCGAGAACGGAATGGCCGACACGGCGGCGTGGTGGCGCGGCGTACACGCGTGAGCCACGTCGTAAATTCCGGTGTTCGCCATCGATCCGCCGCTGTAAGGCTCTGAGCGACATGACTGATCCCACTTTGTCGATCGTGGTGCCCACCCGGGAGCGTGCGACCTATCTAGCGGCTTGCCTCAAAACCTGCATCGCAAACCCGATGTCGGCACTGGAAATCCTGGTTCTCGACAATGCCAGTCGAGACGATACGGCGGCGGTCGTATCGTCCTTCACGGACCCGCGCATCCGCTACCTGCGCAGCGACCGCCGGCTGAGCATGAGAGACAATTTCGAGCGCGGGACGAACGAGGCGAAAGGCCGCTACATCGGCTTCATCGGCGATGACGACGGCGTTTTTCCGTTCACGGCCGAACGGGTCGTCGATCTATTCGAGCGTCATGACGTCGAGGCCGTCGCGACGGCTCGCGCGCATTATTCATGGCCGGATCTTCTTATGGCAAGAGCCGGCATGGGACTGGTGCCGCGTGGTCGTGGTGTAGAAATCCGTCGATCGCGCGCGTATCTGCGAGCGTTGCTGGTGGATGACAACTATTATGCGCTGCCATGCATCTACCACGGCTTCATTGCACGCAGCGCGATCGAGCGTGCCCGTGCGCCGCAGGGACGCTTCTTCATATCGTCGATTGTCGACGCGGCATCCTCCATCGCTGTTGGCATGCTCGACATCGCCTACGCTTACAGTCGCTCGCCGCTGATCATCAACGGCGGGTCGCGGCGCAGCAATGGTGCTTCGCAATTTGGGGGCGGGTCGGAACAGGAGCAGGCAAGCTGGAAGGTTGAGGACGATCTGGGATACCTGCCTGGCTATGACGACACCGAAACCGTGGGCGCGCTGATCGTCGAAACGGCAGCGCGCTCGGTCGCGGGCAATCCCGGTCGCACGATTGCCGACATCCTGGACCTCGACGATATCCGTCGCACGTTACTGCGCGAGCTCGCGCTGCGACGTGTCAAGGGACGAAATGAGGAGGAGGCTCTTCGCATGTTCGATTCGGCCAATATTTCGCGCCCTGCCGCGGGTGAGATGGTGCCTCCCCGCTCGCGGGCCGATCGATTGCGGCGTAGCGCTCAACTGTTCCTGCAGCAGCGCCCACTCGATCTGGCGGCCCGGGGCGTGACCACCGTGGACGGTGCCGCGCGTGTAATGGCGCAGGTGGTGGAGTCCCGTCGCACCGGCTTGCTGCACGATCCGCTGGGCCAGTTGCGCGTCGCACGGCGCATGGCGGGTTGAGGCGGCCGGTGCCCGACCGTCGCGCCTTGCTGCGCAATTCACTCGCGATTGCCGCTGCCGCGACTGCACAGCCCGGGACCGCTCGGCCGGATTACGCGCCTTCGCCGCGCGGTCGCACGCACAACGTCCGCGACTTTGGTGCCAAAGGGGACGGGGTCACCGACGATACCGAGGCGTTCAACCGCGCGACGCAGGCCGATGCCGAATGGTCGTGGGACCTGCTCTCCTCGATTATCGTGCCCGCGGGCAGGTACCGGCTGAAGGGCACGGTGTTCCTGCGCAAGGGGCAGTCGCTGATCGGCGAGGGCCTGTCGACCTATATCGACGCATCGGGCGTGCAACGGTCCACGTTCGTCATGGGTCGGCGACGCGACAAGGACCGCGGCGTGGAGGATCCGGGGGGGCTTCCCGTCCGCCTGGAAAGCTTGATGGGGCTGGGCGGCGCGCCCAGCGAGGGCTTCGTCTATGCAACGATACCCGGCTTCCAGATCAGCGCTCTGTTCCTGACCGCGGTCGGGCTGGGCATCGAGGTGGAAGGTGCCGATGGTATAATCTCTGACGTGGAGATCGACCAGTGCCTTACCGGTGTTCTGGTCCGCAACAGTCAGAATGTCGTCTTCTCCAACCTGAATATGTACCTGGCGAATTACGGCCTGACGTTTGCCGGCAATTGTCGCGACATCGCGGTGACCAATACGGTATTCTGCTATACCAAGTATGCATCTGTCCTGCTGGGTGACGGGGCCACGAACATCACAGCCGTCACCGTATCGAATTGCGTGTTCACCAACAACGTACCGTACGACACCTTTGAAGGTTATATATATAGCCGTGCTAGCCATAGCGACCTGACGATAACGGGCTGCATCTTTCGCAACACGCCGGCCTATGCCGTCAACCAGGGGGCCGGCATCGATCTGGCGCTGACGCTCAGCGGCTGCATCTTCGATGGCGAGCGCACGAACCCCGCCTACAACCAAAGCCTCGCCGCCAAGGGCATCAAGACCGGGAACGGCCGGTTCCTCGTGACGGGCTGCGTCTTCCGGCGGCTGTCGTCAGAGGCGGTTCGGGTCGGGCCTGGGCTGATCGCGCTCAGCGTCCAGTCGAGCACGATCGAAGCGGTCGCGCGTGACGCCATCCTGGTCGACGGCGATCCCGCCGGGCCGATCGCGATCAGCAACGTTTGCGGCGTGGCGCAGATGACCACCGGCAGTGGCGGCGAGCATCGCGCCTTATTGCCGTGGCTCGGCTCGCGCACCCGCTGGCAGGTGACAGTCAACGGCCGCGATCCGGACGCGCCGACGGCCGCGGCGCATTTCCTGGTCGCCCCGCGCGGGGCGGGTGTTCTGGTGCAGCAGGCGTGGAGCCTGGGTGCACCGGCCAGCGCGATCGCCGCACGCGACCCGGCACGGCAGGACGGTGTTCCCGCGGGCATCCGGCTGCGATTCAGCGCGCGCGAGTTCGGCGGTGCGGCACCGACGATCGAGGCGGCTGCGTCCGCTTGACCCCCGGAGCCCGCGTCCCTAGCGCCGTGATCGCATCGCCGTATCAACGGACGACGTGGCAATCGTGCCATAAAGATTGACGGCGCCTCATGACTTGGTTCCTTGCATGTGTCGCGATGGCGTTGTGGTTGACTGCACGCTCGTCGGTGAACTTGGTGCGTGACCGTTTCCCGCATCCGGCTGACGTGGCGACGATCTCGATTTCCTATTACGGTGTGCCGCTCGCGATCTGTGGGTATTTCGACCTCAATTACGACCACATAATATTTCTGGCGAGTTTTGCGGCGGACCAGTCGCTGGCGGCGCTCTCGA
>Ga0325400_1001442_pt1 | contig 19640 bp, 17 predicted proteins | sample PopdelMetagenome_2_FD_205662 | JGI IMG/M metagenome (GOLD analysis project Ga0325400, IMG submission 205662) | Populus deltoides microbial communities from Bellville, Georgia, United States - Xylem-PdKOR-R1 | ecosystem: Host-associated > Plants > Phyllosphere > Stem > Wood/Secondary xylem...
GGTTGAGTATGCAACCACAAACTCAATAATAATCTAAGTACATAACTAAAACGTGGTGGGTGCCACGTTGGGTTGAGTATGCAACCACAAACTCAACAAAATAAGATGCAAAATGATATAAAAAATAGAGATATATCTGTTCGTTAAAGTTATTTTTGGTCAAAGCACGAATCTGTACACATAAGCCCACCGTGGCTACACATCATCTATACACTCTCGCCATTATTAATCCCTTTTAGTTTTCATTTTCTTTTGGAACCGACCGCTAGCCCCTTATCCTTCCATGCCCTGCTGGCTCCTCCTCATTATATACTCACCGTTTATATTAGAACTTATCATCAAACATATTAAAGTACGAGTTAATTTATATTAATTTAAAAAGATATTATTTTTATTTTTTAAAGTAAAATGGCAACATTTTTTTAGATCAGATAGAATTTTAATTAGATGAATTAATTCATGAGTTGAAACATGAAATCAATCAAATTAGCATGTTTAGAAATATGATAAATGTTGTTTTTTAAAATATTTTTTATTTTAAAATATATCAAAATATTTCTTTTAAAATTATTTTTAATATCAGCACATCAAAATAATTTAAAAATATATTAATATAAAAAAAATATTTAATTTTTTAAAAAACACTTCCAAACCACACCTTAATTACACCAAATCCCAATTAATTTAATTGAACTCGGCAAATCACATGACTGTCTAGACTTTCACGAGCCTCCATCCATACCTTGGGCGCTACGACTTGTCATGTCCTAACACAATCTTCTCTGGCATCTAGCAAGCATATTCCTTGGATATTCTTTTTTGTTCATAAAGGAAAAAAGATTTTTGTCTTAATTCTGTTTTCCCTCTTATGACTGTCTGGATTTTATTCTCTTTTATGACTGTTTAGATTGGAAGATTTTTGTAGCTGGCGGGCTGGCTTTGTTTTTCCATAAGAAGAAGAAGAAGACCAGATAACCGGTGGGCGGGTTTTTTGACCATCCATTATATATATAAATTCACAAATTGTAACCAATTAAATCTGACCACGGAGGAGAAAAAATGAATTAATTAAACAGTAAAATTATATATATGAGGAAAAAAAAAAAAAGACATACAGCAGAGATTTAGAAATATCCGAGAAGGATATCACAATGCAAAATTTTGGAATATTCGACGCGGAGATCCAACTCTTTTCCTCTCCTCTCCTCTCCACGATTATATAAACCCCTCTCCAATCCCTTCTCTTCGCAACAATCTCCAAAATCCCTTCTATATCCCGCCCCCTTGCTGTCTTCTTCAGCTGGTTATAATAATTGCACAGCATGGCTCTTAAAGCTGTTCATGTCTCTGATGTACCCAATCTTGACCATGTCCCTGACAATGCCTCTCTTTCTCTCTACTCAACTCGTCTCTCCAAAGGTAAATTGTCAGGAAGAGAAGGTTCTTGGAGTTTCTTGATGTTTTCTTGGTGCGGGCTTGATTTTTCTTTCTTTCTCTCTGCAGGAGTTGAAATGAATAGAGCAGCTACGTTCAAGATGCCAAAGTTTATGGTGATTGGACATAGAGGGAATGGAATGAATGTATTGCAATCAACAGATGGTAGGATGAGAGAGATTAAAGAGAACTCCATTATGTCTTTCAATAGCGCTGCCAAACACCCCATTGATTTCATCGAATTTGATGTTCAGGTATAATTACTTCTTTATATCTTTTTCTCTTCCTAATCTGTTCTAGACTGAAATATAAATAAAAATCTTGTTTTTAATGTTTGTTGGGACTTGAATCTTCCAAACTGGGTGTTGTTTCTTTGACGTTGTAGACTTGTCGGTTGTTGGACGCCGCATACCGTTTGGCAGCGAAAACGCTATTTGTGGAAGAATTTTTTTTTTTCAAGAAAAAATAATTTTTTAAAATTTTTTTAGTCTGTTTTTATATTTTGATATTAAAAATAAAATTTATTAAATAAAAAAAATATTATTTTAAATGCAATTTCTACTGATCTCTTAATCTTTTTTAAAAAAACTTCCGGTGGTTTGGTAAATTAAATTCGAAATCAATTTCTTTTTGTTTTTTCCTTTTCTCTCAGTTTTTAGTTTTATGATAGGAGGATATTGAACTGATTGTGTTTATTTTTGATGGGTATGATTTTTTGTTTCTGAAGAAATAAAATAGAAATAGAATTGAAAATAAAAGTGTGGAGCTGAATGAGGCAAAGAAAACGAACTGTCGTTTTTGTAGGTGACAAAAGATGACTGCCCAGTCATTTTCCATGACAACTTCATCCTCTCTGAAGATAATGTAAGTGTCTTTGATCCTTTTGGAGTCTCTATTTTCGGCTTTATTGTTTAGAAATAAAATGTTTTTAGCTAATTAAACTCATGGATATGATTTTATTTGTAAATTCAGGGCACTATTTTTGAGAAGAGGGTGACAGAACTTTGCCTTTCTGAATTCCTATGCTTTGGACCCCAAAAAGAAGGAAGGGCTGGCAAATCTTTACTCAGGAAAACTAAAGAAGGAAAAATACTGGAATGGAATGTAGAGAAAGATGACTCCTTATGCACCTTGCAAGATGCATTTCAACAAGTGGAGTCCTCACTTGGCTTTAACATTGAATTAAAATTTGATGACCACATTGTCTACCAGCAAGATTATCTCATTCGTGTTCTTCAAGCCATCTTGCAGGTACATATAGATGATATTTTCTTAATCAAGACTGCTTTTTTTAGCTTAAAACAAATAATGCGTGCTGGTTCAAGTTTGTATACTATGAGAGTTTTCTTAATTGGTGAGTTAATTTTGTGGTTTAGGTGGTATTTGATCATGGTAAGGATAGGCCTGTTATTTTCTCATCTTTCCAACCTGATGCAGCACTGCTTGTCAGAAAACTGCAGAGCACCTTCCCTGTAAGTTGTAAACTTTGATTATTCACTCTTGTGCTCGTGTTTGTAAGTAAGCATGGCACCCTTTATCTTGCATTGATGATTGTTATCGATTGCATTACAGGTTTACTTTTTGACAAATGGGGGTAATGAGATTTTCTATGATGTAAGGAGAAATTCCTTGGAGGAGGCTATAAATGTGTGCTTGGAGGGTGGTTTGCAGGGGATTGTATCGGAGGTCAAAGGGGTGTTTAGAAATCCTGGGGCAGTGAACAAGATCAAGGATGCGAAGCTTTCTCTTCTAACTTTCGGAAAACTGAAGTGAGTGTTTGAATCTTAGGTCTTTGTTTTCTCTTATACACATGTTTCTGATAAATAATAATGCTTGCTCAAACACTGTCAGCAAGCATGGCCATGTCTGCTACAAAACACAACCAAATGTCAATTTTCAAGGTGCTGACTGTGTTTCTTGTTTTGCAGTAATGTATCAGAAGCTGTTTACATGCAACATTTAATGGGTATAGATGGAGTGATAGTTGATCTGGTTCAAGAAATTACTGAAGCGGTATCTGATTTGATAAAGCCATCTAAGATGGGAGAAGCAGAGAGTCTAGCAGAAGGGGATGGTGAGATGGAAGTAAAATCAAAGCCTCAATTCTCACAGATGGAGCTTTCATTTCTTTTAAAGCTCATCCCAGAATTGATACAGCTCTAGTTGCTTGCCCCTCTTTATCTCTAGTTTCACTACCAGTTTAGCAGTTTTGGCCCCTTTTTTTTTATTTTTTAATGCTTGTAGATGACCTGATCTCTTCTACCACTCTTACAATGAACTCTTCCCCCCCACAAGGGGAAAAAAGAATCCAGCTCTTCACCGTGAATTAGTGAGCTGCTATATTTTTTTTTTATGAGATTTGACCCATATATATATATATATTGTTTTTTGTTATTGATTTTTGTTAATTAGAATTTTAGGTTGATTATTTGTTTTAATTTGTTTTTTATATGGTTATTATGGTTTCTTAAAACCATCTTGATATCAAGTAGGTGCTCTATTTCAATAAAAAAAAACAAAACAATTCGGTTGTTTGTAAGAAATTGAAGGTGAAAAAGACTGAAATCGAAAGCAATGAACAATAACAAGGTTTTTTTTTTATTATTATTTCTCCTTTGGTTACTTTTTATGTAATCTATTCTAGAAAAGCCTTTTCGTAATTGTCTTGGTGCTCAATTTATCAACAAAAAAATAATATGATTTTATTGATTGTGAATAAATAAAAATAAAAAAAATAAAATTGTTTTAAAAAACAATCATGAAGTCCTTTTCTTTGAAAAACAATTATGTCAATGTTGTTTCATAAATTTTCTCGTGTTTTCGCAACAATTATTTTTTATCAATTAAAAGGTTTGGAGATTGAATGGTTTGATCTAAAATTTTATTTTTTTAACATTTTAGTTCCTATGTGTTAAAGAGGAGCGGTAGATTCACCGGATTACAACGGGTAGAAAAAGAAAGTTGATAAATATCTACTTTTTAGTGATGAAACAAGTCGTTCTTAATGACAACAGATTCTATTCTAATAGACGACAACAGATTCTAATAGACGATGAGAGTTTTATTTAGGGCTTTTTTTTCTTGTTTAAAATAGTACTTCAGAACTTGAGATTTTTTTTATGTTTAGGTTGACCTTTTGTTTTCAAACCATTTAAATGCTAATTTAAAAGCATAAAATGTGTTTATTTACTAAGTTATATATTGTCTGTGTTATTTTTTTTTAAAATAAAAGGTTGGGTGACATGACATCTACTCCTAACTAAAAAGAAAAAAATTATATGAAAGGAAAGGAAGGCGAGTGGGCTTGCTTTAAGTCCACACACCCAACCCTTTTTTTCTTTCTTTCTCATTTGATTTTTCCAAAAGATATTAGACTTGACTAAGGGGTCGAACTGGGCTAACCCAAGTCCTCGGGTTTATCATATATATATATATATATATATTAAAAACATCAAAACAAAGTCATTTTGACCAAAAAATAATTTTTTCAAAAGAAAATGTCAACGGGTTATTAAGCATGTTTTGCCAGATTTACCAGATCAACCCAGGTCAATCCCTCTTTCCATTTTTTCTTCAACTTAGACAAGTACATGCCTTGGTTGTCCAAGTCCTAGGTCAAATTGTCAGGTTGATCCAAGATTATAACTATGATTTTTTCTATATATTTGTTTTACAATCTTATCCTTCAAAAATTGATCTTTACTATCATTTTCTTTTTGGAGTTAAACAAAAAAATAGTCTTAGAAAGAACATAATTGTTGAACTCGGTGGATCCATTAGGATTGCCTTTAACAAAATTTACATTATTTGTTTGGGTTTTTTCGTAACCCAGTAGGTCGACTATGTTAGTTCAAGGAACCTCTTAAATAGTTTCATTTGAAACCAAAGTTAGATAAGTGGTCAGGTTGGAAGGTTTCAAAACTGATTTACTCATTGCCAAAAAATCTCCTACAACCTAGAAGTTCTTTTTTCTTTTCGCTAAAAAATGGTGCGACTCACAGTGTAACGTGAATTATCTATATAATATCTTATTATAAAAAGTAAAAAATCAATAAAAAGATATGGAACCCATTTTTTGACGATTAGCAATACTTGCTTTTTAACCATGGCAAAGTAAAGGATTGTTGCATTAATTTCTCCCTTTCTTATCAACCTTGTACAAGAATTGAAGGATGACAAATGATCATTCTTTAGATTATGAATAGTTTTATCAATTTTTAGAATTTTTAGAGCAATTTTTATAAATTAAGATTATATTGTGTTTGTATTTCCTGACTGAGTTTTAGGTATATGTTTCATATTCAAACTAATATGTTTAAGAAAAAAAGAGTCTTTTTTGCCGAACTCTCACCATTAATGCCAACACCTCAAAAGTTTGAGCCTTGAATAATAATGTCTATAGAGTCATCATGACTTTTATTGCTTAAAGGTGTTTTTCCATTGTAGATAACGTTTTAGAGTCTAGCTTTTTTTCCATTATAACCCTCTAGGTTTCTTTAGTGGTGAGGTCAACAGTTAGGACAATCTATGTTCGTGGTGCTTGTGGCATGCTCATGAATGGGGAATACGTTGTGCATTAGAACTGTAAAAAAGTATTTAATGCCTTATGTTTTGGCGGGACAAAAACAAATAGCTTTAATGACATTTATGGCGCTAGTTACATATTAAGGTGAAGTGGCATTCTTGTTTGAGTTTGTCCCCAATTGAATGTCCCTTTCTCTGATGGTATAACTTGTAGCACTTGTTCAAGTAGGCTAGTGAGCCTGCAACCTCTCATTTCAAACTCTATCTCTTTTTAGTTGTTTTATTCTAGGTGTGATATCTCTTTATTCTCCATTTATCTCTGTCTATATCTAGTGTTATGGACTTTAAGGGGAAGTTGAACTTTCACATGACGACCTATATTTCTTCTTATACTTATTTGATACACATATGTATAAAATAAATAAATAAAATGCATAAATGAATGTGATACACCAGATTGAGTATGCATGCTTTTTATTCTTTAATATTTCTATTATATCGAGACTATGGGGATGAGCTAGGTCAAAATTTCTTGAAAAATTATCATTGATGAAACCAAACCTATAGGAATTTAGGCCAATTTCGGAAAATCCCCCTTATCATATTGGCCTTTTCTAGAACTAGTTTTAATATCCTCGATGATAATCTTAGTATGTTTTGATATCTTCACTTCTTGAAAAGATTAATGGAGAAATAGTAGCATCACCATAAGCACTAATGAATATGAAATGGAAATAGGTTTCTTAAACAAACAAAACCTAAGTTGATTTTGATAGAAGACAAACCATTCCATATCCCTGAAATAATTAATAATAATACCTATAAAGTAGATCTACTGGGTGAATTTGGTTTTAGTGTTACTTTCAATGTTTCAGATCTTTCTTTGTTTGATGTAGGTGACGATTCATGAATGAATCCTTTTTTAGGAAAAAAAGGATGATAATTGCTAATGTCAGAATCATAAATGGTCTTTACTACCTTGATGACAACTCATTCAGTAATAAAAAAGGATGACAACTCATTCATGAACAAATAATGCTTTGGCATCTTAGATTAGGACATCTAGTTTTCTGTATCTTAAATATTTATTTCCTAAGTTGTTTAAAAATTTGAGTTGTTTATCTTTTCAATGTGAAAGTTGTCATTTTTCAAAAAACTATCAGTAATTTTTTCAAAAGCTATCATGCTACATATCCTTCAAACCCTATTGTGCTTTAAAATCATTTTATTTAATTCATAATGATGTATGGGGCCCTATAAAAATCACTATTATATCTAAATAAAATGATCTATCACATTCATAGATGAGTATATAAAATTATATTGGGTTTACTTTATGAGCAAAAAATATGAGGTTGTAACATTATTTAAAGATTTTTACCAATGATAGAAATAAATATTAGATAAGGATTAACATAGTTCATTCTGATAATGAAACATATTACTTTAATGAGTATTTGAGAAATTATTGGAAAGTAAAAGCGATTGAACATCGGTCTATATGTCGGGCCTCTCCTTAGTAAAATGGAATTGATGAGAGAAAAAATAAATATCTACTTAAAATGGCTCATGCCATAATCTTTTATATGAATATTCCAAAATAATTATGGGATGAAGTTGTTTTGACGATATCCTATTTCATCAACTAGATGCCTACTTGAGTGTTGAAATTTCTTACACCATTAGATTGCCTAAAAAAATCTTTTCTAACACACGAATACAATCTAATTTGCTAAAAAAAGTTTTTGGTTGCATAATCTTTGTTCACATACCAAACAAATTCCAATCTAAACTTGAACCTAGAGTTGAAAAATATGTTTTCATTGGATACACCTAAAACAAAAGATGATTCAAATGTTAAAATCCTTAAACCACGAAAAATCATATAAGTATGGATGTTTATTTTATAGAAAATCAACCTTACTTTACTAAGAATGGCCTTTGAAGGGAGAAAAAACTGAAAGATAATTATTTTTAGGAATTGTATATTCAATTACCTAATACAATTGTGAACAATACTATTTTTTCAATATCACAATCATAGGAAAAGAATGAAACAAATACAAATAGAAATACTATTATAAAAGGATCAAACTAACCTAAGTACCAAGCTTTAGATTTATAATAAAAGAAGAACTCATACGAAAGGTAAAGGACCTACCCATCATCTTAACACAAAATCAACTAAATTCTTTAGGCATTTGACTATCATGATAAATTTGCTCCAGTAGCCAAAAGAAACTCAATTTAGGTATTGTTATCTTTAGAAATGAATTTCAATTAGCCATTACATCAATTGGACGTTAAAAATGCTTTTCTAAATGAAAACTTGGAAGAGGAAGTCTTTATGAGCATACCACCTCGGTTTGAAGAGGGAATTTATATGACCTCAAGTACTTTCCTAAAGCATGGTTTGAATGTTTTAGAAAGGTTGCAAGACATCATGGTTACTATCAAAGTCAAGACGATCATATTATGTTCTATAAACATTCAAGTATTGGTCATATTACTTTTGATTACTTATACCATTACGGGAATAGAGGTTTTAATGAAATTAATAGAACATGGGCAATTTGACTAATACTTAACAACCTTCGGTACATTTGACTTAGAGGTATTGGTAGTAATGGTAAATTTTCTTGGGTTCTTTAAAACTTCTTGCATAGGTAATTATTGGTTTGGTTATTTGGTAAACAGTTTTGGATTTTGGATTTTTTCCTTGGGAAAAGTGAGGTAAAATTCATCTTAGCTATAGTAAGGGCAGGTGTTTGAAAATTATAGGTGTTGTGGCTATTATTATGGTAGTTTTTTTTTCCCTTTATAACCTTTGCCTTTGACATTATATACTTCGGCCTCTTTCTTTTTTCCAGTAAAACCGCTCTTCTTAGATGGGTCAACAATCTTTCTAACTCTGATGGTTCGCTTAATTCTTTTAGCAACAATTACTAAATCAGTAAAATGTTGTGTTAAGCTTCTAACTAAATGCTCAAAATATAGGGCTTTAAAAGTATATAAGAACAAATTGACCATCTCTTTCTCCAGCAAATAAGGATTAACCTGAGCAACTACCTCACACCACCTCTAGTCATATTTTCGGGTAGATTCCTTGCTCCTTTTCTCGAAAGCTTTTAGGCTTGACCTATCAAGTGTAACATCCATATTAAATATGTATTGTGTAATAAAGGCTTCCACTAAGTCCTTTTATCTTCGAATATTAGTGTTGTCTAGCTATATGTACCATCTCCGTACAGCTCTGCCCAGACATTATTGGAAGAAATAAATCAATAACTTTTCATAATTCATAAATTATGTCATTTTATTGCAGTATTCCTTCGGGTATGTCATAGGACACATACAAGTATATTTAGAAAATTCTAGCACTTTGAATTTTTTAAGAACCACAACATTTAGGACTAAATACATTTCAGTAGCTTTACCCGGTCATAAAGATTTGTCCCTTCAATGGACTTAAATCTTTCTTTTATGGCTGTCAGCTTGTTAGAATCTATATCTTCCATTATTTTTTGCCTTTTGGGACTCATTAGTCATCAAGTCTATAGTGATTGGTACTTGTACGAGAGGAACAAAATGTGTTAAGGGTAAGTGAGTGGTAAACTGAGACTTAAGTGTTGCTCCATTTTCCCCTAAGTTTTGTGGAATGAAAACAAATTGAGCTACTTGCATGGGTGTTGACTGTGTAACTCTTAAAGGATTGGAGTGTAAGGCTTGCTTAAGCAAGCTAGCAAGTCTGATGATATCTTCTTTGAAATTATGAATTTCCTTTTAGCTTTGGGTTTCTAATTTTGGCTTGGGATTTAAATAAAGCAAGCTCGAAAGAAGGGTTCTCTTTGCCACACATCAATGTCCTAATTGATAATGTGACATAAAGCTCAACGTACTCCTTCATGGATGGTTTCTCTGGGTGGAACCAGATCAAAACAACTAATGAAGATAAAGAGAAGACAACTTTTATTACTCTATGAGGAACTTTTTACTATAAGGTGATGCCATTCAAACTAAAAAACGCTAGGGCCACTTATCAAAAGGCAATGGTAACTCAGTTCTATGACATGATGCATGAAAAAATTGAAGTGTTTATGAATGACATGATTACTAAATCCAAAAAGGAAAAAGATCATTGTTAGAATCTGAGAAAGTTGTTTGAAAGGTTAAGAATGTATCAGTTGAAGTTGAACCCTGTAAAATGCTCATTTAGGGTGAAATACAGAAAGCTACTAACATTTACAGTGAGTAGCCAAGGTATTAAAGTTTACCCTAATAAATTAAAAGCAATTCAGGTCATGCTAGCTCTTAAAACAGGGAAAAAAAACTTAAAAGGATTCTTGGGTCATTTAAATTATATTGGTTGGTTTATTTCTTAAATGACAACAACTTATGAGCCAATCTTCTAACTCTTTCGAAAGAAAAATCCTAGGGTATGAAAAGAGTGATGCCAAGAAACCTTTAATAAAATCAACAGTATTTGAAAAATCTACCTTAGCTAGTATCTCCCGTGCTTGGCAGACCATTGATTCTATATTTGATAATAACCAAAAAAGCAATAAATATGTACTCGGGCAATATGATGAATTTGGTATAAAGAAGAGAGCATTCTTTTATCTAAGAAAGAAGTTCATAGATTGTTAATATGATAACTCATTGGTTTTTTCCAGCTTTGTTACTTTTGATTTATAATATTTACTTACATTTCGATAAAAAAAAAGTTTACAAATTACGAATCTAGATATACAATGGTAGAGAAGTTTTATTGTGCACTTGTTTGGGTTGCAAAACAACTTCGACAGTAGATGTTGTATTACATTGCGTAGCTTATTTAAAAAATGGATCCTTTTGAATATATCTTTGAAAAGCCTTATTTAATAAGCAGAATAACAAGATGTAAGGTGTTGTTAATTGAGTATGACGTAGTGTACATGACAAGAAAAGTCGTGAAAGGAAGTGTTATCGCTAATCATTTGGCATACAATGTAATTAAAGATTATGAGCCTTTGAATTTTGATTTCTCAAATGAAAATATGTTAGTAGTAGAAAAAGAAGAAGAACTAGACCGGTGGACAATGTACTTTGACGGAGCAGTAAATGTATATGGTAATGGGGTAAAAGCAGTGATGATTTCTCCTAACGAAAAACAATACCCTATTTTGATCAAGCTACAATTTGAGTACACAGTTAATGGACCCCATACAGTTTAATTAAATGGTCTTATTTTTTTAAATTATTTTTTTTAACTATATGATAAAAAAAATTATCACAAAATCGAGTCCAATAAAAATAAGGTTACTCTAACAAACTTGCAAACTAATTTGGGTTTCCTCAACAAACCTGTAAATTGGTTCATGGAATCCATAAAATTTAGTAATTTGGTTTTTTTAAAACCATTTTTTTAACTATAAATTAAAAAATAGATGATCATAAAATCAAACAACAACTTAATACCAGATCATTTGTTTGATGTTGTGATTACCCTATAAAAAATTAAACAAAACAAATTATGAAGCCAAATTCCCAATCAACTCAATATTAAATAATGAAATCAAAACAAAACCTAAAAATAAAAAAGCAATTATAACTTTCTAGGATTTAGTTGAAAAGGTTTTAAAAATAAAAAGACTACATTGAAATAAGGGAAAAGTACCTAGCACATTCAAAACACACACCATGGTGTGAGGAGTCTACAGAATTTGAGCGTCGCATGAGAAGTTATCTGATCTCTGATCAATGTTATAGTTGATGTTGTTGGAACCATTATGGTGTCCTCTTCCATTTACAGCGACGCATGTTTCATTAGGAGATTTAATATAGCTTCAACACCCCATTCTTCTTTTCTTTTCTCCTTGTCTTTCTCTTTTTCTATTTTCTCTCTCCTTTCCTCAGTTTCCATGTTTGTCTATGTCATTCTTCTATCCAAACTTCTATATTTTCTATTCTACAATTTCAGTCTCTTTACTCTCGATCTTTAGAAAAATAAAGAATTCATATAATATTTTTCAAAATCAATCACCAACATGATGGTTCTAGTAGTTTAAATATTTTTATAAAGATTGCTAGCTAGTATTCAACCTCCTAGTTTCTTATCTTGGTGTGGATTAAGTTAGTTAGCATATGGTTGTTTCACTACTTAATCCACATATCGTCGTCTTATTATGGAACCATTTTGGCATCTAGATGATCCCATTTAGAAACTTGTTCGGAATTGAAATGGCCCTCAATGAGTTCCTACTTTTCCTTGACTTGTTTTGAATGCATAACTCTTCACCAATGTTCAAAGAGTGAAAAGAAATGATATCTGATGCATATTGCATATTGTATTCGGTCTTATTGCCTAAGAAAACAATGGTTGTTTCATTAGGTAATAAGACCATGAAAAAAGGAACAACTCATCTCTTAGAGTTTTCCATTCAAATATGCATGGGCACTTCAGGAGCTATAGGCTTAATAGTGTCTGTTAAACTGAATACAAATTGCTCTTTTAAGGCTTCTACTACATGGCTACTATAGGAGGTTTGAAAAGGGATCGCTCAGGAGTTTGAAGGGGTACTTTATCTAATAATATTATGTCCTCGAGGTAGAGCTTTGGACAATTTTTATAGGTTTGAATTTGGCTTGGAATGAGGGGTTCCAAGAGGTCGAGGTGGGAGTGGACTGAAAACTAGTCGGAGATATGATTCTGGATGATAACTCTTCTTGTGCCCCCTCACTCGCAATTGATTCAATCCATTTTGTTTCTCTTAAGTCAATCCTTGTCAGTCAGGCTTTGCCATATTTATTGAAAAACTATTTGGGAAATCTTTCGTGATACAAGAAGCTGCGACGGTATAAAAAAAATTACATGTAAAAAAAATAATATGTAGATTTTTTTTACAATATTATTAAATTCAATTCAACATATCAAACTTATATTTTTCTGACCATATCCCTTACCAAACTCACATTTCAAATTAAATTATATAGAATTTTTTTAACTTGGTCCGATCAACTTGACGAGTTAAAAAAAACTTGAATGATTGGTAAAATATAATTTGGTTTTAAAAATATTTTCAAGATGATATTTATTTTAAAAAAATATTGAGAAAGTGACATATTTGATCAGTCTAGGTTAACTCATCAAACTTGTTACCTCGGTCATTAAATCCAGTGAGTTTAATAACTTTTTTTTTTTAAATACATTTGTAAAACCGTACACCAACTCAATATCAAAATATTTTTCTGAGACAACGATAAACCCATAAAAAGTAAATTAGAATAAATCATGAAATATAATTTCAATAATTATGTTTTTTTAATCATTTTTTATAATATGATAAAAAAATAGATATTCAAAAAATCGAGTACCAACTCAATGCCGGTATATTTTTCTAAGATCATAATAATTTTATAGAAAGTAAACTAAAATAAATCATAAAACCCAATTCATAATAATTATGTTTTTTTTGTACCATGTATTTTTTATTTAACAGTATGATAAATCATTTTTTATTTAATAATATGATAGAAAAAAATAGATAATTGTAAAACTGAATACTAATTCAATGTTAAGATTTTTGTTTAGATCATGATAACTCTGTGTAAAAAAATCAAGATAAATAACAAAGTTCAATTTCTAATAAACTCAATATTAAAAGATAAAAATAAAAATAAAAATAAAAATAAAAATAAAAATAAAAAATATATATTTTATTATTCCACCAATCATTTAAATATAAGGAGGGGAAAATGATTTCCCCTTCTCATTTAGCATTTGTTAAAATATTCATGTTATATTATTGTCATTTAAATTAATGTTATTAGCTGGTGAGGTTTTCAATATTGTTTTATACAATATTTTCAAAATTAATGTAATTTATATTATTGTCATTTAAATTAATGTTAAATTAAAATAGCATTTGTTAAATTAATGAATAGGAAATCATTTTCTAAAAGATCCTTTTTATGTTTTGGTGGATCCTTTCAATGATTTATATCTAATTTATTTTAAGGGAAAATATATTCCTTTAGTTGCTTGAATCAACTTTCTTATAAGATGACGTTATGGAATAGATTCTTTTCCTTATAATTATTACATATAAATTATTTTTTTGTGTTACTAGTTCAGATGAAATATTTTTGAAACACTAAAACAAAAAAACATGTAGGTATTATTAAAGTGTTTTCAAGAAATAAAAATATTTAAATAACTTAAAAATTGACCCGGTTAACTTGATAAATCTAAAAACAACTCGAATAACTAAAAACAAATTCAAGATGGTATCTTTTCTTCATATATATTATATATATGATTACGTTATGCCATACCAAATATGTTATTAATATATACAAATAATGAAAAATAACTTATTTTCAATAAAAACAATATTTAAACTAATCAATTAATAAAAACTAAATGATATGGGAAAAATATTGTTGAAACAAAACACTATGAAACCATACATAGATTATTATGGATTCCGTTCTATTTATTTTCTTTTGCTTTGAATTGTTTTCCATTAAATCACAAATTTATTTATTTTTCAATTTAACTCCTTTTGCATTGTGTTGATGAAAAATTGAGTTTGATGATTTGTTTGAATTTTTTTTTATAAAATTATTAAGGCGTCAAAATAACATCTTTATATGTTATTAATACTTAATTTTGAAAAAGAAAAAGAAAAAAGAAAAAGAAAAGAAAAACAAATCAGATTAATTGCTTGTGGAATAAAAAAGCATTTGGGAACTGAGTAGGAGGCAACAATGCAAGGGTTTTATATTTTATTTTAATTGTGAAAAACATGTTGTTTAGTGGATTCTTTCCTAAAATATTTTGCTAAGTTCATTTTCAGTCCTTTTAGTTTACAATTTATTGTTTTAATCCAAAAATTCATTTTAATTATATTTCAAACACTAAGTTTAAGAGAGGAAAAAGAGAGAGAATCATCCAAATATAAAAGTCGAGAGAAAAAGTCATTGATTGTTTGTATTTTAACAACAAAAAACCTTATTCTTAGTGTCAATGAGTTCTATATGGCAAGAGGAGTACATTGAGATGTTTTTAACCCTTCATCTTATTAGAAAAAGAAAGATTAGGATTACAAAAGAAATTGTTTTTTTGTGTGTTTTTTGTCTTTTTGGATAATTTAGGGGTGTTTTGGGTTGGAAAATTGATATATTGATGCTCTTAGGGTTTTCAAGGTATTTCCAAGTGAAAATAAGTTAAAAAATAGGTTTTTGAGATCCCAAAACTCGATCCCTAATTTTTTGGTCACTTAAGGTGATTGAAAAACGTTATAGACGATATTAGGTCATCTGTTATAACAGATAACTTGACGTCTAATTTAAAATAAAGAGCAGATGACTCAGGTTTTCGAACTTGTCATCTGCTCCATCAGAAAACAAATTAGTCTAGGCGAGTGAGCTGGATGTCCATGCCTAAGCACGCTTGGGCTCTCAGGGAGCTGGTCAGACCCAACAACGCCTACTCTTTTTTATTTTTATTTGTTTTTTGAATTTTTTATAATTTTAATTAATATCCTTTTTATATGTTTTATACTTGCATTAATTTTTTTATTTGCATTTAAATTAACACCCTCTCTTTTTAATTTTTAAATTGTTTAGTTCACCTTATTTTAAATAGTAGTTATTGTTTTTTAATTATTTTTTGTTTTTATAATTTTTCTAAAATATTAATGTAATTTTTTTTAAATTATTTTCTTTTATATTTAATATAAATAAATTGTATTTTCATGACGTATTTATAAAAATAAAAATCATTTGTTCTTGGTAAGAAAAAATAACATTTTAGGTAAACAAAAAAAACATATAAATTAGAATAAAAAACCAAGGTATTTATCATTTGTTTTTATGGAAAAGATTAGTTTTTTGTTTTTGTATTTAATTAGCATTAACAACTCCTTTTCAGTTTATTATTTAATATATTTTTAAATTTATTTCATTGAGTGTAAACAATACCTTTATATTTTTCAATTAAAAAAATATGATATAATAAAATATATCCATAATATTGGCGCATTCTCTTATTACATTAAAAACTAACTTTAGATCCATGGATTTTAGTTTATTTTATAAAATATATGCATTAAATTTTGAATTGACAAAGAATGTTTTCCTTGAGGTTAAAAAAACACATTGAAAATCCTTTCCCACGGTTAGAAAAGAACCTTCTTCCATGGCTTGTAATTCATACACAATTCGTAACTTACACGTGGCAAGTAAATTACCAAAAGATTGTTTCCCTGAAACGCAAATTACCAATTCATAAAGTAAATTACCAAAAGATTCAAAGGCTTCAGGTGATCCTTCAGAAGCCCTTTGTTAGACGTTTATGGACTTTCTGAACAGGTTTTCTCCAGAAAAAGAAGGACCTAAGAGTGATTAATTAATATTAATGCATGAATTGAGACATCTAGCTAGCTTGAGAATGATGGAAGAACAAATTAGACCAGACCAAGTTTAAACTTGGACTTAACATTCAGACCTAATCAAACCTGATCGGAGTAGTATTTTTTCTAGTTTAGAGGATGTTTAAAAATATATTAGCGATTGATTTTCAAAGTTAAAAAATAAATAGAATTTTCAAAGTTAAAATCATTAAGAAAATAAAATAAAATAATTTTTTAAAAAAATGTGTTTTAGATGCAAGAACAAACAAGATTTAAATAGAATGATAGAGGAAGGCCGTGCCTTCCATTATATCGAATCTTTCTATGCGTTGTCAACTTCAGGGACAAGAACCACCCACGACCCGGTCCTATACTGTGAATCTAAAGGCGCTGTGTTCTTCAAGAGTTCCACTATCTTCAGCATGAAAAACAAGGAAAGAAAAAAGTTTATTTATTTATTTATTTATTTATTTATTTTGTAATGGGTTGTTCATTTATCAATGGTACCATTGCACACGGTTGACTTGCTCCATGACTGGGTATTTTTTAAAAAAATTAATCTATTTTGTTTTTTAATTCAAATTAATTTTTTATATTGTTTTACTTTATTTATATGAAAAATAAATTTTAAAAAAGTATTATTTTAATATATTTTTTATTATTAAGAAGACAACTTATTTGTTATTTAATGTACATGCGTGTACATGAATGCTGGATGTTATGCTTTGAAAAACTGCTTTTGAAATTGAGTGCAAGTCAGCCAATGAGGGAGGGCATGGGTGTTTTAGAAAGATAAAAGCAGGAAGACAACGTGCTTATTAATCTGGGTTATGTCCAAGAAATTTCCAGCCAAACCATGCACTCAACTAATTTTTTTAATGTGAAGGGGCCGGAAAGCTTTGATTTCATTAAAATAAGCAGACTTTTCCAAAGTTGATTTTAAAATCAAATAAAAAATTCGGTCAAGCAAATAGATCGTATTTTGGTAATAATTTTAAAACATCATACGCTTTCCTGGGTACTTCGGGTAAAACTTGAACCAAAAGTCTAGTCATGGATTTCCCAATTTACTGCCCTTTTTTTCCCCTCGAGTAAAGACAGATCTAACACACAGGAGACGGCATGAATTGTTAGCTCAGAAAAATAGCAAAAGCAAACCAATAATATAAGAAGCATCCTGAGAGGATTATGCCTTATTACTCCAATAGCTTTTAACAACCTTATCCCTTCATGGACTTTCACAATGTTTGCTGGTAGATTTAGTTATGCTATTGTCAGGTTGTGTTGTGCTAACACCCTCCTTTAGACTTTGTTGGGAACGTAGGTAAAGTTTGGTCTGAAAGTATATTAAGGCAGCTTTGATAATGGTTTGATAAATACGTCATCAATCTGATCATTGAAGGATACATGTTGGGTGATGATATGTCCAAGAGAAACTTGCTTGCGCATAAAATGATATTCCAACTCAATATGTTTACTCCACGCATGGAATAATGGCTTGATTATCATGTGAAGTGCACTCAGGTTGTCATAGTAGAGCATTGAAGAAGGAGTGATTGGGATGTGAAGATCCTTGAAGATAAAATTCAGCCAAGTGAGTTCGATTGCAGTGTTATCCATGACATGATACTCAACTTTAGTGCTTAAGCGAAAGATTGTATGTTGTTTTTATGCACACCAAGAGAAAAGATTTTTTTTCCAAGGAAGTTGTGGTAACCAATAGTGGACCGTCTAGTTGGAGGACATCTTGCCTAATTTGCACCTAAAAAAGAAAACAAATCAAATGTAGTGTTGGAAGTAAAATGCAACTGAGTGTGAAAAGTTCCTTTCATAAAGTGTAAGATATGATGAACCATTTTTAAAGGTGTAGTATTTCAAACATGTATAAATTCAGACATAAAGTTAACATTATACAGAAAATCTAGGCGTGTGAGAGTGAGATATTATAGAGAGCCAACAAGACCCTAAAAATACAAAGGTTTGTCATTAGAAGAGGTTTTGGTCTTCGCTTTGAGTTGTGTACCTATAGGTTTACAATCTACCATGTTTGCATGTTCAAGTATGGTAAAAACATAATGTTACTGTGATAAGTGAAGACAATTCGATGCTCGTGAAATTTCATCTCAAGAAAGTGATGAATATATCTCAAGTCTTTCATTGCAAGCTCACCATTAAAAACTTGAAAAAAAAAATTAACATGTGCTAAATTTGATCCAGCAAGCAATATATCATCAACATAAAGAAGAAGAATTAGTGAGCCATAATCAGATAGATGAATAAAAAGGGATCTACTAAACTAGAATAGAAACCATATTTAAGAAGAAGAAAAAAGTGTTAAACCAATCAAACCTTTTTTTATCAATGAAAAGCTAGGGAATGAAATTGAAAAAAAAAACGATGAAAAAACTTTAAAACAAAAGAATTAGAAATAAAAAAATGGTGACTAAATTTGATATAAAAATAATCTGGAATCAAATGTTAAGGGATGAAATTAAAAACAAAATTAAACTAAGAAGGGATAAGAAAAGAAACATAAATCAAAAGAATAAAGACCAAATTTGATATAGAAATTAAATGAAACCAAATGATCACTACAAGATTTCACAGTTTTACCGACGGAAAAATTCCGTCGGTGTATGATTAGAAGTTCATCGGTGATTTTTTTACCGACGTCATCACCGACGGAATACGTTCGTCGGCTTTACCTTCATCGGTGATTCCCCATTCCGTCGGTATATCAGTCGGAAAAACAAAAAAACCATTTACCGACGGTTTTACAGACGGAACGTGCGCACCAAAAAAAAGATTCCCGCTTGAAATATACCGATGGATTTTCATTCCGTCGGTGACATTGTCATTACCGACCGAAAATATCCGTCGGTAACTCGGTTGGTGAATGTATGAAATACCGACCGAATATGTTCGTCTGTAAATTCGTCGGTAATGGTGGAAGCTACTGTCAAATGCCGACGGATTAATTCCGTCGGTAAGTCTGTCGGTGAACGTTTAAAATACTGACCGAATTAATCTGTCGGTAAAATCATTGGTAATAGTTTTTTTCTTAATTTGTTTTTAAAAAATTATTTAGGATATATAATATAAAACTATATAAATTAATTGTTATACAAACCAATTATGCAAATAAATTTTTTATTAAATATATAAAAAAAACAAAGTTAAATAATATTCATTACAAACTAAATATGTTTCAAGAAAAATATTAAATGAAGTTTTAAAGGTAAATAATGTTGATTACAAATTAATATAAAGGTGGAGCTGGAGGAGGAG
>Ga0325400_1001443_pt1 | contig 19636 bp, 17 predicted proteins | sample PopdelMetagenome_2_FD_205662 | JGI IMG/M metagenome (GOLD analysis project Ga0325400, IMG submission 205662) | Populus deltoides microbial communities from Bellville, Georgia, United States - Xylem-PdKOR-R1 | ecosystem: Host-associated > Plants > Phyllosphere > Stem > Wood/Secondary xylem...
CCGGATCGGGCACCCACCGGCTGATCGGCGGGGCGGGCGACGACACCTATGTCGTCAAGGGCGCGGGCGACCTCGTGTTCGAGGAGGCGGATGCCGGCACCGACACCGTCAACGCCTATATCGACTACACGCTCGGTGCGAACGTCGAGACGCTGCGGGTCATGGCGGGCGGGCTCACCGGTCATGGCAACGCGCTCGACAACCGCATCGTCGGCTCGTCGGGGGTCGACATCCTCTATGGCGAGACGGGCGACGACTCGATCCAGGGCGGCGACGGCGACGACCGCATCTATGGCGGCACCGGAAACGACGACCTGCGCGGCGATGGCGGCAACGACCTGCTCGACGGCGGCGACGGCAACGACGGGCTGCTCGGCGGCGCGGGCCACGACCAGCTGCTCGGCGGGGCGGGCAACGACACGCTCGAAGGCGGGCTTGGCAACGACACCATGAGCGGTGGCGCGGGCAACGACATCTTCCGCTTCCGTCAGGCGGACATTGCCGAGCGCAGCATCGACACCATCCTCGACTTCACCCGCGGCCAGGACAGGATCGACCTCAGCCCGATCGACGCCAAGGCCGCCACCGCCGCCAACGAAGCGTTCGCCTTCATCGGCACCGCCGGCTTCCACAAGGTCGCGGGCGAGCTGCGCTACCAGGTGGTGAACGGCGACGCGCACGTCACCGGCGACGTCAACGGCGACGGCGTCGCCGACTTCACGGTGATCCTCAAGGGCGTCACCGCGCTGGCGGCGGGCGACTTCGCCCTGTAATTCGCTCTGACGGATGGGTGACGGACAGGCGAGGGGGCGCGTTGCGACAGCGCACCCCCTCGCCTAGACGCGTGAGGGGCGACAGGGGGCGACGATGATGGATGCGGTTTCGAACACGGGCGAACGCCCCCGGGTCCGCATCGCGCTGATGTTCCATTCGTTCACGTCCGGAAACCTCGGCGTCGGCGCGCTCACCGTCGCCAACATGGCGATCGCGGAGTGCGTCGCGCGCGAGGAGGGGCTGGAGCCAGAGTTCGTCGCGGTCGGGGTGCGCGATGGCGACACCGCCCCGATCGGCGGCGGCCGCATCCCGACCGTCGTGGTGGAGCGCCGCGCCCTCTACGGCCGCAAGGGGCTGTGGGACGTGTTCGGCCGGGTCGACTGCGCCTTGTCGATCAATGCGGGCGACAGCTTCACCTCGATCTACGGGTTCCGCCGGCTGTTCTTCATCGGCGCGACCACGCTGATCGCGCTTGCGCGGCGGGTGCCGACCGTGTTCTCCCCCCAGACGATCGGCCCGTTCGACACGCCGCGCAGCCGCCGCTTCGCCGGCTTCCTCATGAGGCGAATGCGCGCGGTGGTCGCCCGCGACAACAAATCGCTGGCGCATGTCCGCGAGCTCGCGCCCGACGCGAACGCGCTGCTCGCGGTCGACGTCGCCTTCGAACTGCCGTTCGAGAACCGCTCGGCCCAGCGCGGCGGCGCCAGGCTGAAAGTCGGGATCAACGCCTCGGGCCTCCTGTTCACCGATGCGGAGTCGGGCCGCAACCGCTTCGGCCTCGGCATCGACTACGCCCGCTACACCCGCGCGCTGATCGCCGCTCTGCTCGCCCGCGACGACGTGGAGGTCCACCTCGTCACCCATGCCTATTCGAAGGGAATGCCCGAGGACGACGACACCCGCCGCGCCGAGCTGCTCGCCGCCGAGTTCCCCCGCGCGATCCGGGTACCCGACTTCACCCATCCCTCCGACGTCAAGTCGTACATCTCGGCGCTCGACTTCCTCGTCGCCGGCCGGATGCACGCCTGCATCGGTGCCTTCTCAGCCGGCACCCCGGTATTGCCGGTCGCCTATAGCCGCAAGTTCGACGGGCTGTTCGGGATGCTCGGCTACAAGTGGCTGCTGCCGGTGACGGGCATGGACACCGAGGAGGCGCTCGCCTTCACACTCGACGCGATAAACCGTCGAGCCGAGCTCGCCGCGGACGAGGCGGCCGGGATGGCGAAGGTCGCGGGCCTGCTCGATGTCTATCGCGATGTCCTGCGCGACCTCTTCCGCGACCTTAAGCCCCGCCTCGCCCGGCGGGCTGCACGAGCTTGACGCTGCTCCGGTGGGCAAGGCCAGCCCACCGCACATGAGACGCGCCCTTAACCATCTTTGCTGATAAGGGACGGCAAACCCTTCTCAGGACCACCACCCTTGCGCAGCGCACCCGCCACCCCCCGCGACGAACTGGCCTCCGTCCTCGCCCGCTCCCGGCGCGCGTTTGGCGGCATCGCGGCGATCAGCGCGGTGTTGAACGTGCTGCTGCTCGGCGGCTCGATCTACATGATGCTGGTCTACGACATGGTCATGCCCAGCCGCAGCGTGCCGACGCTGATGAGCCTGCTCGTCATGGTCACCGTCGTCTACGTCTTCCAGGGGCTGCTCGACCTCATCCGATCGCGCCTCCTGCTCCACGTCTCGGCCACCGTCGACCAGGACCTGGGCGGGCGCGTCCACCGGCTGATCGGCTATCTCGCCCGCGTCCTGCCCGCGCGCGACGCGTTGCAGCCGATGCGCGACCTCGACCAGGTCCGCGGCTTCCTGTCCGGCTCGGGGCCGACCGCGCTGGTCGACCTGCCGTGGATGTTCTTCTTCATCACCGTGCTGTTCCTGCTCCACCCGTATCTGGGGCTGACGGTGCTCGCGGGCGGGCTGGTGTTGATCGGGCTCACCTTCCTCACCGACCGGCTGTCCGCCGAGCCGATCAGCCGGCTGGGCACGCTAGGCTCCGCGCGCCACATGGTCGCCGACGGCACCCGCCGACATGCCGAGGTGGTGCGCGCGCTCGGCATGGAGGGCCGGGTCGGCGAGGCATGGGCGCACGTCTCGAACCAGTATCTCGCCGCGCAGGAACGCATGTCGAGCGTCACCGGCACCTTGAGCGGCATCAGCAAGATCTTCCGCCTCCTGCTCCAGTCGGTGGTGCTGACGGTCGGCGCGATGCTGGTGATGGAGGGGCGGGCGTCGGGCGGGGTGATTTTCGCTTCCTCGATCCTGTCGTCGCGCGCGCTCGCCCCGGTCGAGCTCGCGATCGCCAACTGGCGCGGATTCACCTCCGCCCGCCAGAGCTGGGCGCGGTTGAAGGAGATGCTCCGCCGGATGCCCGCCGACGCGCCCGAACAGGCGCTGCCCCCGCCCGCGCGCGAGCTCCAGGTCGAGGGGCTGTCGCTCGCGCCGGCGGGCTCGGAGCGGCTGACCGTCGAGGGCGTGTCGTTCCGCGCCATGGCGGGCGAGGCGGTGGCGGTGCTCGGGCCGTCGGGTTGCGGCAAGTCGACGCTGGTCCGCGGCCTCGTCGGCGCGCTTCCCGCCCGCGCGGGTCAGGTCCGCCTCGACGGCGCGACGCTCGACCAGTGGGCGCCCGAGGCGCTCGGACCCCATCTCGGCTACCTCCCCCAGAACGTCGAGCTGCTCGCCGGCACCGTCGCCCAGAACATCGCCCGGTTCGAGGCGGACGCCCCCTCCGACCTCATCATCGCCGCGGCCCGGCTGGCGGGGGTCCACGACCTCATCCTCCATCTGCCCGACGGCTATTCGACCCCGGTCGGCAATGACGGCATGGCGCTGTCGGGCGGCCAGCGCCAGCGTATCGCGCTCGCCCGTGCGCTCTATCGCGACCCGTTCCTCCTTGTCCTCGACGAGCCCAACTCGAACCTCGACGGCCAGGGCGAGCAGGCGCTGGTGGAGGCGATCCGCCATGCCACCGCACGCGGCGCGATCGTGGTGGTGGTGGCGCACCGCCCTTCGGTACTCGAGGCGGTCGACCTCGTGCTGTTGATGCAGGACGGCCGCGCCCGCGCCTATGGCCCCAAGGAAAAGCTGGTGCCCGAGCTGCTCGGCCCCCGCCCGCAGGCCCAGCGGGTCGCCGCCGGCTGATCCGGGCGCCGGGCGTCACCAGACATCGTGGCGCCACCTGCCGCAGGATTGATGCGACCAAGAAGCAACTAAACACAAGTTGAAGCCTCGCCGACGGCGGTCCGGACGCTCATGCATTCCGTAGTGTTGCCGCCGGGGCGCGACTTTCCAAGATTCCGCAAGCCCGGCCCGCCCCGCCAACCCCTGGCACGTCTTTGCCAGGCCGGATCGCCCCGCTTCGAGGCGCGAGGCCAACTATGGTAAACATCCGAAACGGGCGAAACTGGTTTACAATTTGATAACGTCGGATTAGAGAAGTTGACCCAAGGTGTAGGGACGCCTTGCAGGGGCTAATATAACAGGGGGAAAGACGATGCCTGGGAGCACGGAAGACACCACGTACGTCAAGGGCACGCGCGGCAACGACGATCTGCGCGCCACCAACGACAAGGACGGCAGCTACCTTCAGGTCGGCGAAGGCAATGACACGTTGCGCGGCGGCCGCTATGACGACATCCTCGACGGCGGGTCGGGCGACGACCAGTATTTCGGTGGCGCGGGCGCGGACCAGTTCCGCTTCTTCGGCAACCAGATCGAGGGCACGTCGGACACCGATCGCGTGTACGACCTGAACTTCGACGAGGGCGATCGCCTGGTGTTCGGCAAGTATGATGCCGCAACCTTCACCGATGCGGCCGGCGAGAACGCCACCGCCGGCGGCGCGGGCGCGATCATCTCGACCATGGAAGGCCTGGTCAACGCGGTGAACAACTCCAGCCGTGTGTCGGCGGAGCGTCGCGGCAACACCGACACCCTGATCGTCACGATCGAGGTGGACGGCAAGACCCACAACATCCAGCTGTCGGGTCAGTATGAGGCGTTCGTCCGCGCTGGCGGCAGCATCGGCCCGGACATCATCTCGGCGTGATCCGGTCGGGCGGTGGCCGGTCCACCGCCCCTCCTCGCGAAAGGCCCGCCCGGTTCGCCGTGTGGGCCTCTTCGCGTCAGGGCTGGAAGAGCACGGCCCTCGTCACCCCGTCCGGTCACTCCGCCGCCGGCGCGACCTCGCCGCGATCGGCCCCAGCCACCTCCTCCGGCCGCGCCCAGATCATCTCGGCCCGGCCCAGCACCCGCCCGTCCGCCGCGCAGACCGCCACCGGCGCGATCGGCCGCCGGTCGCGCGCATCGACCAGCACCGGGAAAGCGGGCACCCCCGTCTCCCACCGCTCGCCCCATTGCCTCAGCGCGACCATCGTCGGCAGCAGCGCCCAGCCCTTGTCGGTCAGCCGGTACGCGATCTTGCGCCGGTCTTCGGGCAGCGGCTCGCGCGCCAGGATGCCATGCTCGACCAGCCGTCCCAGCCGGTTGGCGAGGATGTTGCGCGCGATCCCCAGCGCCGCCTGGAACTCCTCGAAATGGTGGAGGCCGTTGAAGCCTGCCCGCAAAATCAGGAACGACCAGCGCTCGCCGATCGCCTCCAGCGCGGCGGGCAGGCTGCACGCGTCCAGCCGTTCGCGAAGCCTCTCCATGGCGCCGTCCTAAGCCGCCCCCGCCACCGGCGTTAGTGAAAAGCGGCAAACACCCCGGTACAGGTGTGATTTAGGTTGCAAAGCGTTGCTGCCGCATCCCATTTAGATCGGGTGCTGCGCCAATACGAACTGGTCGAACGGGTCCTGGACTATGATCCGAGCGCCGACGAGGCGCTGCTCAACCGCGCCTATATCTTCTCGATGCATGCGCACGGCAGCCAGAAGCGCGCCAGCGGCGATCCGTATTTCAGCCACCCCATCGAGGTCGCGGGCATCCTCACCGACCTGCGCCTCGACGACGAGACGATCGCCACCGCGATCCTCCACGACACGATCGAGGACACGGTGGCGACCTATGAGGAGATCGACCGCATCTTCGGCCCCAACGTCGCTCGGCTGGTCGACGGGGTCACCAAGCTCAGCAAGATCGAGGCGCAGACCGAGAGCGAGCGCGCCGCCGAGAACCTGCGCAAGTTCCTGCTCGCGATGTCCGACGACATCCGCGTGCTGCTGGTCAAGCTTGCCGACCGGCTCCACAACATGCGCACCCTCCACCACATCGCCAAGCCGGAGAAGCGCCGCCGCATCGCCCGCGAGACGATGGACATCTACGCGCCGCTCGCGGAGCGGATCGGCATGTACGAGTTCATGCGCGAGATGCAGAGCCTCGCCTTCCAGCAGCTCGAACCCGAGGCGCACGAATCGATCACCCTGCGCCTCGCCCGCCTCAACGAGGGCGGGAATAACCGCATCCGCGACATCGCCGAGGGTTTGAAGCAACTCGTGGCCCGGGGCGGCGTCGACGCCGAGGTCACCGGCCGCCAGAAGCATCCCTATTCGATCTGGAAGAAGATGGCCGAACGGCACATCAGCTTCGAGGCGCTGTCGGACATCATGGCCTTCCGCATCGTCGTCGAGTCGGAGGAGGAATGTTACCGCGCGCTGGGCCTCATCCACCGCCGCTGGCCGATGGTGCCCGGCCGGTTCAAGGATTACATCTCCACTCCGAAGCGCAACGGCTACCGCTCGCTTCACACCACGGTGATCCACGCCGAGAACCCGGTCGAGATCCAGATCAGGACGCGCGCCCAGCACGCCCAGGCCGAATACGGCCTCGCCGCGCACTGGGCATACAAGGACCGCGTCCGCCCCGATCACCAGCACAGCTGGATCCGCGACCTCGTCGAGATCCTCGATACCGCCGCCTCGCCCGAGGAGCTCCTCGAGCACACCCGCATGGCGATGTATCAGGACCGCATCTTCGCCTTCACCCCCAAGGGCGAGCTGCACCAGCTGCCCAAGGGCGCGACCCCGATCGACTTCGCCTACGCCGTCCACACCGACCTGGGCGACCAGGCGGTGGGGGCCAAGGTTAACGGCCGCGTCGTGCCCTTGTCGACGGTGATCGAGAACGGCGACCAGGTCCAGATCCTGTCGTCGCGCGGCCAGACGCCGCAACCCGCCTGGCTCAACGTCGCGATCACCGGCAAGGCGCTGGCCGCGATCCGCCGCCACCTGCGCCACACCCAGCGCGCCGAACAGGTGGCGTTGGGGCGCAAGCTCTACACCGACCTCGTCGAGCGCCTGCCCGCCCAGCTCGGCCGGGACGCGCTCGGCGCGGCGCTGAAGCGGTTGAAGCTCACCGACGAGGACGCGCTGATGGTCGCGATCGCGCGCCGCCAGCTCGACGACGCGACGGTGATGGAGGCGCTGATGCCCGGCGCGACCGGGGCCGACACCACCCCGCCCCAGGCGAGCGCGATCTCGATCAAGGGCCTGCGCCGCGGCGTCGCGTTCGACCTCGCCACCTGCTGCCACCCCGTCCCCGGCGACCGCATCGTCGGCCTCCGCCGCCCCGACGCGGGGATCGAGGTCCACACCATCGACTGCCGCGTCCTCACCGAACTCGCCGACCGGTCGGAGGACGAGACCGACTGGGTCGACCTGTCGTGGGGCGACGACGCCGCCGGCGCCACCGCGCGCATCCAGGTCCAGGTCAAGAACGAACCCGGCGCGCTCGGCGTCGTCTCGACGGTGATCGGCGCGCACAAGGCGAACATCATCGCGCTCCGCCTCGATACCCGCGACGCTCGCTTCCACACCAACACCATCGACGTCGAGGTCCACGACATCGGCCAACTCACCCGCCTCGTCGCAGGGCTACGTGCCGCCGACGCGGTCAACGCCGTCGAGCGGGTGTAGCGACAAGCCGGCCGTAGCCGAACCACGCCCACGCCAAATACTCCGTCACCCCGGCCTCGTGCCGGGGTCCACGGTCCCACACGCCTCACGGCTGCCCTGCGCGCGGCACGGTGGATGCCGGAACAAGCCCGGCATGACGAATGGACGCGAAACGCCGTCCACACCTCCTGTCACCCCCGAAGGCAGAGGTCCCGCTTCTCGCCGCCGGGCAGGAGCCCTACCGCCCCACCACCGGCAGCTCGACATACGACACCGCCGCCCCCGCATGGTGCACCTGGTTGTGCGCCACCACATACGCGCTCTCGTGCTCGTTGCGCCCACCGGTATTCAGGTTGCGCACGAACTTGGGGAAGTTCGACGACGTCACCTCCACCCGCACCCGATGCCCCGGCAGGAAGGTATTGCTGGTCGTCATCGGCGACGGCTTCAGCGTATAGACCTGCCCCGCCGCCATCGGCTGGGGCCTGTCGAACCCGTCCCGGTACCGCGCGCGCAGGATCGTATCGCCCAGGATGTACGCGGTCCCGTCGGGTGCCACGTCCACCAGCTTGACCGCGAAGTCGGTGTCCTTCGCATCCGACGACACCGCCAGCACGGCTTGCACGAACCCGCTCACCTCCATCGGCGCGGTCAGCGGCTCGGACGTGTACACCAGCACGTCGTCGCGCGCTTCGATCGGCCGCTGGTCGAACGCGCCCGCGACCACCAGCCCGCCGTTGCAGCAGTCGCCCCCGCCGATCGTCTGCACCGGGTTCATCGGGTCATAGGTGAAGCGGTCCGCCGCCTCCGCCGCTCCCGGCGCCGCCCGGTCGAGCCGCCCGTCGCCGCCCAACCCGTTGGCGCGCCCGCCCGAGCGCAGGTACATCCGCACCATGCGGGCCCCCGCCGGCGGCCACTGCGCCGCCTGGCTCCACCGGTTCGCCCCCATCGTGTAGTACCGCACCACCGGGGTCGACGCCGGAAACGCCTTGGCATCCCCCTTCAGCCAGCGGTCGAAGAACGCATAGATCGCGGCATCGCTGTCGAAGCTCGCATCCCCCAGGTCGCGGTCGCCCGACCGGAAGTTCGGCCCGAGCCCCGCATAGGCGCAGTGCGTGTTGGGCGCGACGATCGCATACTGGTTCGCACTCGCCTCCTTGTCGCTCTTCACGCTGCGGGCATGGTTGAACAGCGCCATGTTCGGCCCGATCGACACGTCGTACCAGCTGTTGAACCAGAGCGCCGGCACCCCCCAGCCCATGTCGTCATGGTACAGCCCGCCCTTCCGCCACGCCGGATCGGCCGGCCCGTCGCGCGCGATCAGCTGCTCGAACGTCGCGGGCGGCTCGCCCAGGTCCTTGAGCAGCGCGTCATAGGGCAGGTGCTTGATCTGCGCCTGCCAGTCCACCTCGGGCTTCTTGGCGTCGAGGTCGTTATACTGCGCGATCCGTGCCCGCGTCGCCTGGTCCAGCCCCTTGGGCAGCTCCGCCCGCAGCGGATTGTCGACCCCGTACAGCCAGACATGGAACAGCGTCCGCGGCACCCCGCCGGTGTACCAGTTGCCCTGCTCGGCAAACGGCCCGACCTTCCCGATCCCCGCCCCCGACGCCATCGGCACCATCGCCGCGTGCGCCGGATGGTTCTGCGCCGCCAGCGCCAGCTGCCACTCCGCCGATGACGAACAGCCCAGCGTGCCGACCTTGCCGTTCGACCAGGGCTGCTTCGCGATCCAGCTCAGCGCGTCGTACCCGTCGGTCTGCGGATACCCCAGGATCTCGTACTTGCCTTCGGAGAAGTACCGCCCCCGCTCGTTCTGGACGACAAAGGCATAGCCATGGGCCACCGCCATCAGCGCCCGCCGGCTGGTCGCGGTCTTGTACCCCAGCTCGTTGTACGGCGTCTTCCACAGGATCGTCGGCAGCGGGCCCTTGGCTCCCTTCGGCCGATAGATGTTGGTCGCGAGGCCGACCCCGTCGCGCATCGGCACCATCACGATCATCTCGCTGTCGGCCTTCGCGCCCAGCTCTTTGCCGACCGCCGCGTCGGACCAGCGGGCGTAATCCTGCGCCGGGGCCGCGCTCGCCACCGCAACCGTCACCACCGCCGCCGCCATCTGCCGCCAGGTCATCGCGCATCTCCCCGTTCGTCGGCAGCGTAGCCAGCCCCCGACCCCCGCGCCATGGAAACCTGCGGCCGTTCCGGTCGTTGCTGATCGAAATCAGGGGAGACCAATCTTGCGCCGCTTGCTCACCGCCGCCGCCGCCGCTTCGCTCGTCGCCAGCCCGATCGCCGTCCACGCCGGCCAGGCCGCCCGCGCGATCTCCGCCTCCGACAAGTCGCAGGGGGCACAGGCCCACCCGCAGCTCATGGCCGAGTTCGGCGGTGCCTATCGCGGCCCCCAGGTCGCCTATGTCACCCGCGTCGGGCAAAAGGTCGCGGTCCAGTCCGGCCTGTCGAACAGCGCGAGTGATTTCACCGTCACCCTGCTCGACTCCCCCGTCGAGAACGCGTTCGCGATTCCCGGCGGCTATGTCTACGTCACCCGCCAGCTGCTGGCGCTGATGAACTCGGAGGCGGAGCTCGCCTCGGTGCTCGGGCACGAGGTCGGCCACGTCGCCGCCCGCCACGCCGCCTCGCGCAACAGCCGCGCGACGATCGGCAACATCCTCGCCGCCGGGGTCGGCGCGGTGACCGGCAGCAGCCTCGCGACGCGGGCCGTGGGAGCCGGGGCGCAGCTCTACACCCTCAAATACGGCCGCGATCAGGAATATCAGGCCGACAGCCTCGGCATCCGCTACATGACCGCCGCCGGCTACGATCCGTACGCCTCCGCCGACATCCTCGCGGGGCTCGCCGCGTCGAGCGACCTCGCCGCCGCCGCCGCCGGGCGCAGCGGCTCCGCCGTCCCCACCTGGGCCTCCACCCATCCCAACAGCGCCGATCGGGTCCGCCGCGCCCGCCAGCTCGCTTCCGCGACGGGCAAGCCCGAGAGCAACCCGGCGCAGGACACCGCCTTCATCCGCATGCTCGACGGCCTGGCCTACGACGGCGGCACCGGCGCCAACGCGCTGCCCCTGAAGCGCATCCGCATCCACACCGTCCGCGCCGGCGACACGATCGACACCCTCTCGCGCCAGATGGCGTACAGCACGGCCCAGCGCGACCGCTTCGTCACCCTCAACGGCCTCGACCCGGAGGGCCAGCTTAAGGCCGGCACGCTCGTCAAGCTCGTGGTCGCCAGCTAGGTGCTTCGCCCTCCACGAAGCACCTAGCTTCTCTTGTACCCCCGCGAAGGCGGGAGCCCAGACTGGACCCCCGCCTTCGCGGGGGTACAACCGGCAATCGTCGCTTTGGCGAAAACGTCACCCCCTACCCGCCGCCCGCGCGCACGGGTAAGGCGGGCAGATGCACCGCCCTGCGCTCTCGGTCGTCATCCCCTGCTACAACGAGGCTGCCTGCCTCGACGTCCTCCACGCCCGCGTCTCGGCGGCGGCGCGGGCGGCGGTGGGCGACGACCACGAGATCGTGCTGGTCAACGACGGCAGCCGCGACGCCACCTGGCCCGCGATGCAGCGCCTCGCCGCCGCCGACCCCCGCGTGGTCGCGATCAACCTGAGCCGCAACCACGGCCACCAGCTCGCGCTCACCGCCGGGCTCGACCTCTGCTCGGGCGAGCAGATCCTCATCATCGACGCCGACCTCCAGGACCCGCCCGAGCTGCTCGCCGAGATGCGCGCCCGGATGGTGGAGGCGCAGGCCGACGTCGTCTACGCCGTCCGCCGGCGCCGCGCCGGCGAAACCTTGTTCAAGAAGGGCACCGCCGCGCTCTTCTATCGCCTGCTCGACCGGGTCACCGATATCGAGATCCCGCTCGACACCGGCGACTTCCGCCTGATGAGCCGCCGCGCGCTCGACGCCTTCCTGTCGTTACCCGAACAGGCGCGCTTCATCCGCGGCATGGTCGCCTGGATCGGCTTCCGCCAGGTCCCCCTCCCCTATGACCGGCAGGAGCGGGTCGCGGGCGAAACCAGCTACCCCTTCGGCAAGATGCTCCGTCTCGCCTTCGACGCGGTCACCGGCTTCTCCACCGCGCCGCTCCGCTGGGCGAGCCATGTCGGCCTCGCGCTGACCGGCGTGTCCTTGCTGCTGATCGTCTACATCGTCTGGGGCTGGCTCGCGGGCTCGGCGGTGCAGGGCTGGACCTCGACCATGCTGGTCAACGTCGTCTTGGGGGCAGTGCAGATGTTCGTGCTCGGCATGATCGGCGAATATCTCGGCCGCCTCTACATCGAATCCAAACGCCGCCCGCTGTACCTCGTCGCCGACGTCGAAGGCCCGGTGCAGGGGCGGGCGACCCTGGGCTTCCGGTCGGAAAGCCCGAAACCCACCCGGGCCATTCCGCCCGAAATCTCGGCACCGAGCGCTCACGGCATGGAAGACGGAGCCCGCCAGCTATAAGCAGACGGGCAGCTTCCGACCCAATTGCGGATTCACGCGGTCTCATTCATCCTTGGTGGGTGGATTTCCGATCCTTCCTTGTACGCGCTTTCGCCGCCGCGCTGATCGCTGGAGTAGCTGGGTGCGATCCCGGCGTGCACGTCGCTTGGAAGGACGACTTTAAAGGCGCAGTCGATTACGATTGTATAGAGAACGCGCTGCGGGCGGTTGCGCCCAACGTTAGACGAGGGTCTTATCAGGCGGACGGCCACGGGCCGCGTGGATTTGAGCGCGGAGTGATGGTGACCCAATTTAACTATTCCGATCCTTCACTCTTAGGCGGCTACACCCTCGACGTTGCGGCTCAGCCGAACGGCACCACGCACTACTGGCATGAATGGGGTAAGATCGGGACCAAAATACCTGCGGAGGAACAGCGCCGCGTGGTTCCCCTGTTGGTGCGTGCGAACCAATCGGTGGAGCACCGATGCAGCCTGCCGTTCGGCGGAACAGCGCCAACAATAGGGGACGGTTAGGTCCGCTTCCCACCGATTCCGGCCATTCCTCCTCCTCAGCACTCGCGCCGAGGTCGCGAATTATTTCGGCACCGCCAGCGTCACCAGCGACACCCCAGGCGTCATCGGCACCCGCCCCACCAGATGCCGCTCCAGCCGGAATATTCGCTCGAACAGCGCGTTGACCGGCTTCGACGGCGGCGAATCATCGCTGTCGTCCTTGCCGCGCAGCCGTCCTGCGATCCGCGCCGCCGCCGCCAGCGGGAACAGCAGCGAGTTGAACCAGCGCAGCCGCTCCGCCCGCATCCCCGCGCCCTTGATCGCCGTGCGCAGCGTGCGCTTGGAGTAACGCCGGTGATGGTGGTTCACTACGTCGTGCGCAGACCACATCCACTGGTGCGCCGGCACCGCGATCAGCACCTTGCCCCCCGGCTTGAGCAGCGAGGCCATCGCCTTCAACGCCGCGACATCGTCCGCGATATGCTCCACCACGTCGAGCACCGCGACCAGATCATACGCCCCCCGCTCCACCCCGGGCAGATCGGGCAGCGGCGCGTCCCCCACCGGCCGCCCCAGCCGCTCCGCCGCGATCCCCCGCGCCGCCGGATCGATCTCGATCGCCTCCACCGCGCCGAACGCGGCCAGCATCGGCAGATTGTGCCCCGTCCCGCACCCGATCTCCAGGATGCGCGCCCCCGCTGGCAGGTCGCCATAGCGCGCAAGGTAGTCGTGCAGGATGTCGCGCCGCGCCCGATACCACCAATGGGTCGAGTCATGCGCGGCCATGCGGTCGTAGACGATGCGATCCATCAGGAATTCCTGGCCATATCAGGCGAACACCCAGTTGCGTTGCAGGCCGAAGGTGATGAACGGCACCACGAAGATCGCCGGCACCAGCGGCCACCAGGTCGGCCCATGCCAGAACGGCCCGGTCACCAGCGCCCAGGTGAACCCCTGGTTGAGCAGCATCCCGAACAGCTGCACCGCAAAGAACCGATATAATGTCCGCCGCGACCGCGATCCGTGCCCGCGAAAGCTCACCGCCCCATGCGCGAACCGTCCCACCGCGGTTGCCAGCACGAACGCGACCAGCACCGCGACGTTCGGGTTCATCACATAGGTCGCGAGCGGCCAGTACACCGCCGCATAGAACAAGGTCACCGCGACGCCCGTGATCCCGAAGCGGATTAGCTGCCCCAGCACCTCGCCATGCCGATCCCATGCGCGTGCGAGGGCTGGTCCCACCGTGATGCCTTCACTTGCCGTTTGCCGCCACCGCTCTATGGCCGGCGAAAGCATGGCGTGTAGAGCGGGGTCGCCCGCGGGGGAAGCGATAGTTGAAGCGGCTGGACGAGATGCGGGACGACCACGACCGCCACTGGATCGCGCTGTCGCTGGTCGCCTGGGCCGCGATCGCCGCGTACATGCTGTGGAACGACTTCAACCTCGTCCGCTGGCTGTCGCTCGGCGACACCGACGACAACATGCGGCTGATGCAGGTTCGGGGCCTGCTCGACGGGCAGGGCTGGTACGATCTGCGCCAGTACCGGATGAACCCGCCGGCCGGGTTCGACATCCACTGGAGCCGCGTGGTCGACCTGCCGATCGCGGGCATGATCCTGTTCTTCCGCCTGTTCACGACCAACAGCTGGGCCGAGCGGCTCGCCTGCGGCATCGCGCCGCTGCTGCCGCTTGGCGTCGTCATCCTCGGGCTCGGCGCGACGGTGCGCCGCCTCGTCCACCCGCTCGCCTGGCCGCTTGGCATCGCGCTGCTGCTCGGCGCGACCGCGACGATGGTGATGTTCGTCCCCGAACGCATCGACCACCACGGCTGGCAGCTCGCGCTGCTGTCGGTGACGGTGGCGGGGCTGTGTGATCCGAGGGCGGCCCGCGGCGGCCTGCTCGTCGGCATCGCCAGCGCGCTGTCGCTCGCGATCGGGCTGGAGATGCTCCCGTACATCGTCATGGCCGGCGCGATCGTCACGCTGCGCTGGATATGGGACCGCAACGAAGCGCCCCGGCTCCAGGCGTACGCGCTGTCCCTCGGCGGCGGCACCGCGGCCGGCTTCGCCGCCTTTGCTTCCAATGCCAACCGCGGCCTGCGCTGCGACGCGCTGACCCCCGCGTGGCTCTCCGCCTTCGTCCTCGCCGGCGCGCTGCTGCTGGCGATCGGCTTCGTCCGCAGCGACGACCGCCGCATCCGCCTCCTCCTCGCACTCGCCGCCGGCGGCGCGGTGGCGGCGGCGTTCGCGCTCGTCTTTCCGCAATGCCTCGGCCGCCCCGAACAGGTCAGCCCCGAACTCGCCAAGAACTGGCTGAACAACGTGCGCGAGGCGCGGCCGATCTATCGCCACCCCTTCCGCACCGCCTTCCCGATCGTCGCGCTGCCGATCGCCGGGCTGTTGGGCGCGCTCTGGGCGACATGGCGCGCGCGCCGTAGCCCTGCGATCACCGGCTGGGCCCCCGTCGCGCTGTTCACCGCCTTTGCCGCGGCGATGCTGCTGTGGCAGGCGCGCGCCGGGCCCGCCGCGGCGATGCTCGCCGTCCCGGGCGCCGCCGCGCTCGCCTGGGTGGTAGTCCCCTGGCTTCAGCGCCGCCCGTCCGCGTTCGTCCGCGTGTTCGGGACGGTGGCGGCGGTGCTGCTGGTGTCGGGCATCTTCGCCGGGCTGGTCATCACCTGGCTGCCGGTCGACCGCCCCACCCCCTATGTCGCCCGCGTCAACCGCGCGACCGGCCAGTGCATGCGGACCAGCCGGCTGCTGACGCTCAACCGCTACCCGGCCGCGACGATCTTCACCTTCGTCGACCTCGGCCCCCGGCTCATCACGGTCACCCACCACAATGCCATCGCCGGCCCCTATCACCGCAACGGCGACGCGATCCTCGACGTCCAGCACGCCTTCGGCCGCTCGCCCGATCAGGCGCGGGCGATCATGAAGCGCCACGGCGCGACCCTGCTCCTCACCTGCCCGAACATGGCTGAATCGACCATCTACCGCAGCCGTAACCCCGGCGGCTTCTACGACCGCCTCGCCCGCGATCAGGTCCCCGCCTGGCTCACCCCGCTGCCCCTGCCGCGCGGCTCGCCCTATCGCCTGTTCCGGATCGGCTGAGCCTCAGCGCGCCAAAGGCTCAGCGTAGGGACACCTGCAACCCGTCCATCACGAACTGCACCGCCAGCGCCGCCAGCAGCACGCCCAGCAGCCGCGTCACCACCGCCTCGATCCTGGCCCCCAGCACCCGCATGATCGGACCCGCCGCCAGTAGCGCCGCCAGCGTCAGCGCCAGGATCGTCGCCATCGCCGCCAGCACGACCAGCGTCGCCTCCAGCCCGGTCGTCCGCGCCATCAGCAGCATGACGGTCGCGATCGATCCCGGCCCCGCGATCATCGGCATCGCCATCGGAAAGATCGACACATCCTCGACCTCCGGATCGCGCGCCACCTCCGCCGCCCGGTCCTCGCGCCGCTGGGTCCGCTTCTCGAACACCATCTCGAGCGCGATCAGGAACAGCATGATCCCGCCCGCGATGCGAAAGCTCGCCAGGCTGATCCCGAGGCCCTTGAGCAGGTCCTCCCCGAACAGCGCGAACACCAGCAGGATCGCCGACGCGACCCCCACCGCGCGCACCGCCATCGCCCGCCGCTGCGCCGCACTCGCCCCCGCCGACAACCCGGCATAGATCGGCGCGCACCCCGGCGGATCGATCACCACGAAGAAGGTGATGAGCGACGAGACGAACAGCTCGATCAAAGCCCCGTCTCCACCCCATCGCGCCGCCCGGCGGAGACCAGCGTGTTGCGCAACAGGCACGCGATCGTCATCGGCCCCACCCCGCCCGGCACCGGCGTGATCGCGCCGGCGACCTGGCGCGTCTCGTCGAACGCCACGTCGCCGACCAGCCCCGTCCCCCCGTCCTCCTTGGCTATCCGGTTGATCCCGACGTCGATCACGCTCGCGCCGGGCTTCACCCAATCACCCCGCACCAGCCCCGGTATCCCCACCGCCGCCACGACGATGTCCGCCCGCCGCACATGCCCGGCCAGGTCGCGTGTCCGGCTATGCGCCACCGTCACCGTGCAGCTCTCGGCGGTCAGCAGCGCCGCCATCGGCTTGCCGACGATGTTCGACCGCCCGATCACCACCGCCTCCATGCCCGACAGCGTCGGGTGCAGGTCGCGCAGCAGCAGCAGGCAGCCATAGGGGGTGCACGGCACGAACCCCGGCAAGCCCGTGGCGAGCCGCCCGGCATTGACCGGATGGAACCCGTCGACGTCCTTGTCCGGGTCGATCGCCTCGATCACGGCCTGCGCATCGCATTGGGGCGGCAACGGCAGCTGGACGAGGATGCCGTCGACCCGCGGGTCCGCATTCAGCCGCTCGACCAGCGCCAGCAGGGTCGCGGTGTCGGTATCGGCTGGCAAGCGATGCTCGAACCCCAGCATCCCCGCCTCGCCGGTCGCCCGCGCCTTGCTGCGGACATAGACCGACGACGCCGGGTCCTCCCCGACCAGCACCACCGCCAGCCCCGGCACGCGCCCCGTCGCCTCGCGGAAGCGCAAGACGCCCGCCGCCACGTCCTGCCTCAAGGCCGCGGCGCGGGCCTTGCCGTCGATGATCGTCGCCGCCATCACGCCACCACGTAGTCGGGCACCATCTGCATCGCCACCAGCCGTCGCAGCAGGACGATGACGAGCAGCACGACCAGCGGAGACAGGTCCAGCGCGCCGAAGTCGGGCAGGATGCGCCGCACCGGGCGGAACAGCGGCTCGGTGACCCGCTCCAGCGCCTGCCAGATCGTCCGCACCCCGCTGTTATAGGTGTTGATGACGTTGAACGCGATCAGCCACGACAGGATCGCCTGGATGACGATCACCCATTGCGCGATCATCAGCACGAAATCGACGACGGCCCACAGCTCGTTCATGGTCACTCCTGGTTGCCGCCGCAGATAGCGCGCGGGGCGGCAAAAGTGAATGACCGCCCAGACATCATCCTCCCACCAGGGGGGAGGATCATCATCTTGTCACCGCTCGCCCCGCGCACTCACCAGCGTCCCCGCCCCCTGCCGGGTAAAGATCTCCAGCAGCATCGCATGCGGCACCCGCCCGTCCAGGATCACGGCGGCGTCCACCCCCGCCTGCACCGCCGCGACGCAGGTCTCCAGCTTGGGGATCATCCCGCCGGTGATCGTCCCGTCCTCGCGCAGGCCCCGGACGGCGGCGGGCGTCAGGTCGGTCATCAGCTCGCCCGCCTTGTCGAGCACCCCCGCCACATCGGTCAGCAGGAAGAACCGCGCCGCGCCCAAAGCCGCCGCGATCGCCCCCGCCATGGTGTCGGCGTTGATGTTGTAGGTGTGCCCGTCCGCCCCGCTCGCCACCGGCGCGATGACGGGGATCATCCCCGCGCCCGAAATCTGGTCGATCAGCCGCCGATCCACCGCCACCGGCTCGCCCACGAAGCCCAGGTCGACATGCCGCTCGATCCCCTGCAGAAGGTCGGGGTCCACGCGCCCCACCTTCTCCGCCTGCACCAGCCCCGCATCCTTGCCCGAGATGCCGACCGCGCGCCCGCCGGCCTGCCCGATCCAGCCGACGATATCCTTGTTGATCGACCCCGCCAGCACCATCTCGGCGATTGTCGCGGTCTCCGCATCGGTCACCCGCAACCCGTTGACGAAGCGCGATTCGACACCCAACCGCTTCAGCATCGACCCGATCTGCGGCCCGCCGCCATGGACCACGACCGGGTTGATCCCGACCGCCTTCAGCAGCACCACGTCCTCGGCGAAGTCGCGCTGCAACTCCGGGTCGCCCATCGCGTGCCCGCCATACTTCACGACGAACGTCTTGCCGGCATAACGCTGCAGATACGGCAACGCCTCCGTCAGCGTCTCCGCCTTGGCGAGCAGGGAGGGCGAGGGGCTATGGTCGGTCATCGCCGCGCCATAGCCGTGCGCGCGCGCGGGCGGAAGCGGCTTACGGGGGTCTCGCAACCCCTCTTAACGCTGTGCCGTGCGCGCGCGCGGGCGGAAGCGGCCCTCCACAATCCGTCACCCCAGCGCAGGCTGGGGTCGCCCGCGATCAGTCCCCGCGCTTCCCCGGCCGCCGCTGCATCATGATCGCGATGTCGGGGTTCGCGGTCGGCGCGGCCTCCACGATCCGCTGCCAAAGGACGTCCGCATCCGCGACGATCCCCCGCCGCTCCGCCAGCGCCAGGAACGCCCGCGTGGTGAGTACGTCGGTATCGAGGTCGAGCCCCGTCTCGCGCACGAACCGGGGTATCTTCCCGTTCTCGTACACGATCAGGACGTTCTGTCCGCCCCCCTCGACATAACCGCCCAGCCATTCGAGGATTGCCAGTTCCCCCGCGTTGCGCGACCGCACGGCGGGGTCGGCCTCGCGTGCCTTGCGGAACAGCTCGCCGATCTCGGTCGGCGCGACGAGCACCGGCACGTTGGACCCCGGCTGCCCGCCCGCCTCGATCCAGTCCGCGATCGCGTGCGCGCCGGGCCTGGCCGGGTCGTACGTCGCCTCCCACGCCACCATGTCCGCCACCACCACGCGCCCGCCAACCGCATGGAGCAGGTGCAGAGCATCCGCCTGCGCCAGATGGATCAGCGGCCCGGTATCCGGCACGATGACGTCCGGCCGCTCGATTTGCGGGAACCCGGTCACCCCCGGTCCAGTCCCCCATCGAGCCTGCGCCCCAGCCCCACGAACAGATAGATCGCCGGCGGCACCAGGATGGCCGACAGCGCGACCTTGGCGATCATCTGCCCCGCCAGCAGCTCGCCGACCGGGAACACGCCCAGGAACGCGATCGACACGAAGAGCAGGGTGTCGACGATCTGGCTCAACGCCGACGCGAGCGCCGCACGCAGCCACAGCAGCCGCGCCCCCTCCCGCCCCTTCAGCGAGGCGAAGATCGTGACGTTCAGCGTCTGGCTGATGCCATAGGCGATGATCCCGCCGATCCAGATCCGCCACGTCGACCCCAGCACCAGCTGGATCGCGTCGCGATTGGCGGGCTGCATGTCGGGCGCGGCGGGCACCTGGTGGACGATCCACGACAGCAGGATCG
>Ga0325400_1001445_pt1 | contig 19622 bp, 13 predicted proteins | sample PopdelMetagenome_2_FD_205662 | JGI IMG/M metagenome (GOLD analysis project Ga0325400, IMG submission 205662) | Populus deltoides microbial communities from Bellville, Georgia, United States - Xylem-PdKOR-R1 | ecosystem: Host-associated > Plants > Phyllosphere > Stem > Wood/Secondary xylem...
CAGGGTTACTTTGTTGGTATGCGCAATCTTGGCCCATTTTTCCAGTACGGCATTGGAGCCCATGAAGCCGGGCACGACCATGAGCGAGTAGTTCTGACGGAGGTCGAGCCGATCGTAATTTTGCTTCAGCTCGTCGGCGATGTAATCAATAAAGCGCGAGTTGTCCAGATCCGTCAACTGGTCGAAGCTGGCGTTAACGATGGTAACGTTGGGCAGTTTTTCGGCCTCGGCATTTTTGTAGAAAAGCGACAGCGCCCGGTAGCTCGTCTCCAGTTCGCGGGTCGTTTCCAGGGCCGTCAGCAGGTTTTTGCGCAGGTTTTCTTCAACAACGGTCGCCTTTTGATTAGCCGTGTCGAGCATTTCGTTCTGATTGTCGGATGCGCTCAGCACCTCGATCCAGAGTTTGAGTTTTTCTTTCAGCACCGCCCGGTCCGTTTCTTTCGTGGGATCGCCCAGATAGATTTTCTTGCGTGCCTTGCGGTCCGGGTTTAGGTTTTGGGACCCTTCTATAAAGCTTTCGATGAATGCATAACCGCCGTAAGCCGACAGAGCGGATATGCCGGGAAGGGCGGCACCCCGGCTCACTGCGGAGGCTGGCCGTGCATCGGGTTGTAACTGAGGTACTGTTGACTCGCTTTCCATATAATAAGATAGAAGGGAATTAGGTAAAAGAGAATGGGTTTGTGCGGAGGATTAAGCTTCCTTTTTTTCGTTCTGGTCGAGTTCAGCGATAAGGGCCTGCAGGGTTTCAATCAGAGCGGCTTTGGTGTCGGGGTTGCTCAGGGCGGTTTGCAGAATCCGGTGCCCCTGCAACCGGCGGCTGATCTGGGTATACTCCTGGTATTGAGCATCCAGCGAACGCAGGAACGGGCTTTGGGCAACCATTTCTTTCACCCGGAAGTCGGCTACGCTCAGAAAACGCATTGTTTCCTTGACCGGCATTCCTTCAACCGACTCCATCTCCACTTCCACTTCGGGTTTGAAGTGTTCAAACACCGCGCCAACGGTTTTCAGGCCGTACACCGTTTCCGGGTTGATCGGTGCCTGCTGCGTTAATTTCTGCGCCAGCAGCGTGCGGTTGAAGGGAATACTAATAATGCCCTCCGCGGATTCGGGTTTTATCTCGTTACCCCCAATTTCAAAGTCAAACATGTCTTATTTTGGCTGAGTTTAAGTTTACTCAAAGCTATCAATAAGCGATTGGGCAACAAGGTGTTCGACTCCGGCGAAGGGGCTTTTTCGAACAGTCGGTAGTCTTTTTTAGTTAGCGCAGATTTTGTCTGGTTTTTTGTTAATAACGGGGTTGTAATCAATTGTCTACATATGAATGTAATTTAGTTTATCTGCCACGTTAACTCGTTATTCTGGCGGTCCCAGTCCGCTTCCAGAACGTGTCCTTTGTGGAGTTGCCCCGCGATGATCATCCGCGATATAGGCCGTCGCAACTGGTTTCGGATAATACCGGCGAGTGGTCGGGCGCCGTACTGGGGTGTAAAGCCCTGCAGGGCCAGGTTTCGTTTGGCTTCTTCGGTTAGGACCAGCTCAATCCCCTGTTGCTGTAGACTCTTGTGCAGGTGAGCCAGTTGGATCTCGAAAATCCGAACGACGTTTTCTTCCTGGATCGGCGAGAAGGGAATAATCTCCGTGATGCGCGCCAGAAATTCGGGCCGAAACTGCCCCGTCATGCGCGTCATCAGTTGCTGGGAGGTCGGCATCCGGCCCGCCATGAACTCGCTGGTGATCCACTCACTACTGATGTTCGAGGTGAAAATAAGCAGCGCATTCGTGAAATCGCCCTCCCGACCCAGTTTGTCATGAAGCCGACCTTCGTCCATAATCTGGAGAAATACGTCGAACACCGACCCGTGCGCTTTTTCAATTTCGTCGAAAAGAACCACCGAGTAAGGCTGCTTCCGGATTTTGTTGACCAGCAGACCACCTTCTTCGTAGCCGACGTAGCCCGGAGGGGCGCCGTAGAGCAGGGCCGCCGAATGCTCTTCCTTGAACTCGGACATGTCGAACCGGATCAGCGCCCGCTCGTCGTTGAACAGAAAGTCCGCCAGCGATTTAGACAGTTCCGTTTTTCCGGTTCCGGTTGGTCCCAGCAAAAAGAAAGACCCAATCGGCTGACCGGCGCGCTGCAAACCACTACGCGATTCCAGAATGGCATCCGACAGCACGTGCAGCGCGTGATTCTGCCCCACCACCCGGCGTTGCAAAAAGCTTTCCATTGACAGCAGCTTCTCCTTCTCCTGAGTCTGCACTTTCCCCATCGGAATGCCCGTTTTATGGGCCACCACCGCAGCCAGATCGGCGGTGGTTACGGTGGCTTCCTGCTGACTCGCTAGTTGCCGGAAGTGCGCCAGTTTCGTAACCAGATAATCATGGTAAGCCTCGGCCGTTTCCAGTTCGGCGGGGTCGTTTTCATCCTCCCATTGGCCGAGCAGCACCGGACTCACCTGATGGTGCAGTAAGGTGTCCAGCCAGCGGTATTCGTCCAGGGCTTCTTCGGGCGAAAGATCGCGCTGATTTAATTCCCGCGCTGTTTGCTCCAGTCGGCTCAGTTCGGTATCGGAGGTTTCGAGACCCATCCGGATGGCCGCCATGGTCCGGTCGAGGAGGTCCAGCGCCGAGTCGGGCAACCGGCGTTCTTTGCTGTACCGGCGGGCCAGTCGGATGCAGGCCGAAATCACCTCCGGCTGAATCTGCAACTGGTGGTGTTGCTCATAAGCCGGTGCCAGGCCGCGAATCATCCGTTCGGCCACCTTCTCGGCGGGTTCGGCCACCGTCAGCAGTTCGAATCGGCGGCTGAGGGCCTGATCGGGTTCGATCAGTTTCCGGTATTCTTCGGGCGTCGTCGCGCCGATGACCGTCAGTTCACCCCGGGCCAGTTCGGGCTTTAGCAGGTTGGCCACTCCATTGCCGGCGGCTCCCTTGGGATCGAGCAGCATGTGAATTTCGTCAATAAACAGAATGCACTTCTCGTATTGTTTTACGTCTTTGATGACCGTTTTGAGCCGGTCCTCCACCTCGCCCTTGTAGGAAGCACCGGCCAGTAACGCACCGGGGTCCAGTTCGAGCAGAATCGCATTTTTCATCCGGGCCGGGACCAATCCCTCGACGATCTGCTGGGCCAGTCCGTCAATCAGGGCCGTTTTACCCACGCCGGGATCGCCCACCACCATCACATTGGGCTTGCTGCGCCGACCCAGAATTTCGAGCATGGTCCGCACCTCCTGATTGCGCCCGACGACCGGATCCAGTTTGCCGGCGCGGGCCTGGGCGGTTTTGTCAATGCAGAATTTAGGGAGTCCTTTGGCTCCGGGGGGGGGCATTGTCCCGTTGCTGGCGGCTTTGGCGGCAGGCTGGTTGGCCGCCGGAGCGACGGCCACTTCCCGCAAAAAGCGTTCGAGCAGAGTGCGTTCCTGCAAAGGCAGCGAGCGTAGCTGGTCGACCGTAAAGCCAATGCCGGGCTTGGTCAGGGCCGCCAGCACGCAGATGAGTTCGATATAATCCAGTCCCAGCTTAATGCGCAGAAAATCCGCTTCGTTCATCACCCGTTCCACGGATTCGTCATGTTCCGGATCGGTCACGGGGCTGGCAATGCGGGGGGCCTCCTCCATCCATACCTCCGCCCAGTCAATAATATAAGGTACGTCCTGTTCCAGCGCGTTCAACAGGGCGCTGCCTCCAACGTCGTCGTGCAGGAGAGCCCGCAGCAGGTGGGCCGCCGAGATGCGTTCGTTGTAATACTCGCGGGCCAGCGCACCGGCAATGTGTAAGGCTTTCTCGACGGATTCGTGTAAAGTGAACTGGCGCATGGGGTAAAGAGGTTAAAAGCAGTTAGTTGAACAAATCTTCACTAATCCAGTAGTAGGTCCGCCCGTTGGACGAAAAGCGGCTGTTGCGAAAGGTCGGAATACGCCGGAAGTAATCGCGTCGTTCCCGCAACAGATACAAAACCTGATTGAGCAGGGCGTCGGGTAGTTGCCGGGCGCTGGTCAATTGACCGATGACGATGCGTTTAAACAGGGGATTCGAAACCGGCAGATCCAGCAGGCCATACAAGAGTTGATCCAAGGTTACCGTCGTCTCCGCCGACAGTCCCGCTTCCGACAGTACCTGCCGGTACCGATGCAGGAGCCGCAATCGATCCAGATAACCCGCCGGATCAATATCATCCCCGCTCAACTGATCCAGCCACCGGCCTACGCCATCGTACTCATCGAGTGGCAGCAGTGCGAGGTACTTCCAGCGCGGTCCGCCCTTGATAGCCAGTGGCGTAAATGCGCGCGTCTGGTAGGGATAATCGTCGAAACGCGTCAGGGCGGAAGCATTGGCGGGCAGCGGCATTCCGGCGGCAGCGTAGATCGAGGCCAGCCGGGGGTTGACCTGATCACCCAGGGGCTCAAGCCGCTGGAACGTTTTTTCCAGAGCGGTGACGACGGCTTTTGATTCATGGGCGACCTGCTGAAACAGGCTGTCGGTGGCCCCGTACAACTCCCGAAACGGCAGCGTTTGGTTTTTGCGGGGAAACAAGATCCAGCCGGGAACCATACTCCGCTCGGGGTAAGCCAGCTGGTAGACGTTGCGATCACCCATCCGGAGGTTGAACTCGTTGGCGGGCGTAACCATGTCGGGCCGAACGAGCCTGGCTTTTTTGAGTTCACTGCCTTCGTTGGCCGTTAACAGCGCCAGGTCCCGGGCGTGCAGCACAAAATTATTCGATACGTTACTGGAACCGGCGTAAACCTGAAACGCCAGCAACCGACATTCTACTTTTTTAAGGGCCGCGGCCACCAGCGTCCCGTTGGCGACGGACTCAATATCCCCGTTGATTCCGACCAATACCAAAATGTTGTTCTCGTCCGGGTGGCCCGAAAATAGTTTCAGGGCTTCTCCGACGCCCAGCCGGATTCCTTTGTAGGCGGCCGACGGTCTGGCTTCAAAAGGCGGGGTGCCTTGTTTAAGCTCGTTCAACACCCGGCTGTAATTGGTGGTTAACTGAGTTCGCAGCACACTACCCGCGAGCTTTCGGTCGCCGGGTTCATTTTTTTCATAATCATTATAGACAATAGACCCTACCTGGAGGTCAATGGTCCGGGTCGTGTCCTGGGTAAGTTGCGTGATGGTAAACTGAATGGTGTTCAGCAGTTCGCCCCAGTAAGGCTGCATGGCCGGACTGCCTTCGATGACGTAAATAAGATTATACCGATTGCGCCCCCCCTGGACGTTGGTCAGCACCTGGCTGGTGATGCGCTGCCCGTTCACATTCAGCACCGGCACCTGTCGGCGCACCAGCAGGGGCGTAAGCACGTTGGTCTGCACCACCGTCTGGCTGTCGCGGGTGAAGTAGCGGCTGAGCACCGGAAATTTGGCCCCCAGCCGATTCCAGGCCACCATCGGAAACAGGCTGCTTATCACGGTCGAGTCACTGCGTCGGGCCAGGCTGGCCGACAGGGTTCGGTAAAGGGGAATCGGCTGGGCCGCAAAGTGTACCGTGTCCGCTTCCAGAAACAACCGCTGCCCCACCGTTTGCAGAATGTCGACGGGTACCCAGCCCAGCAACGTCTGTTTGATGCTGTCCGTTGGAAACCAGGACGCCCGCCCAATCAGGGCCTGTCGCCGGGTGTCGGAAAGCTTGTAAACATAAGCCAGGTCGTAAAGCCGCATTTGGGGAGGGATGGGCAACTGCTGACCGGGGTCCGCAAACATCCGTACCGAATCGTGGGTAAAATACCGGTCGGCCTGGGTGAGCATACTGGGCTGGGCCAGAACCGCGCTGAACAGCTGAGCCCGGCGCTGGTCCGCCGACCGGCTGCTTTGGTTGGCCAGTAAAAAGCGGTTTTTGGGCGCCCAGCCATAATAAACCACAGCCTTCCGATCGGTAATTACCCGCCGGGAGAATTTATTGCCGATGGGCAGGGCCGGGTCATACTTAATGACTTTCAGGTAGCCATTCCGCTCTTTCAGGACGTAAAAAGCTTCCATAAAGCCCATCTTCCGGAAAGGAACCGTGCCGTTTGCGTTCCGGAACGTGTTGTTATTACTCCGGTCGGAAAATACCACCCAGGGAGCGCCACCGGGCGGCTGCGGAAGGCCCGCTTCTTTCTTGGCAACCGCCTGAACCGGGTTTACTTTAGCCCCGGTTGAGCTACCCACCACAGGCGTCAGGTTTGTTGGCTGGCGGGCAACCCGCAGAAAAAAGGGTAGCTGCGCTTTGGCCTCACCCAGACACACCAGCCAGAGCAACAGGAAACACCCACCGATCGGTAGCCCGCTTGACCCGGCCGCCCGACTGTTAAAATAGCGAGTTGGCTGGCGCTTCATGGTTTATGCTGAGTCACGTTTAAACGCACAATGCAGGAGGTGGTCGTGTCAGAGTCGACCGCCACGGCGTCAATACGAACGCCCCGGTCGAATTGTAAGCCCATGCAGTACGAATAAAAGTCGTTGGCTTTGGCGTTGTTGATGCGCACGAAGGCATCACTGCGTTTACACAAATACCGGTTCAACAGGTAGTTATAATGACTGTTGAAGGATTGACCGTCGGCAATCGACTGGAGCCGCCTGCGGATGTCATTACCAATAATATCCAGCGAGTCGACCGTGGGCGCGAACTTGTTGTAACCCCGCGTGATGGTAACTTCCTGCCGAATGGGGTATTTGGTTACATCCGTCATCAGCTCGACAATGTATTTCTGGGGCCGGGAATAGTTCTCGACTTCGGGATAGCTGTAGATAGCCGTCTGCTCCCGGGAGTCTACCTGACCGCTCTCGCCAAACCGCCAGCTAAATCGCCGGGCCCGGCCACCCACGGCCGTAAATACCAGCTTCTCCCGCTCGTAGCCGGACGTTGGGCCCTGGATACGCACGATCGAATCCTGGACATCCATCTGGGGTCGGGGTTTGATAACCACCGAAAAGGTCTTTGTATTTTTCTCGTTGACAGTCAGGCGAATCAAATAGATACCAGGTTTATAATAATAGAACACTCCCCTCGTCCGCCGGACTTTCTGGCCGTTGCCAAACTCCCATTCCCAATCGTCGGCATGCCGGGTGCTGTCCCGGTAATAAATCGGCTGACCCACCATCTGTTCCAAAGGAAAAATCGTGGCCCGCACCTCGTCCTCCCTGGTGTACCAGTACAGCACCAGCAGCACGGCTGCCGCCAGCAGAAACGCCCGAAGCGATAAAGTCAGTTTGTTATTCATGGCTCTTACCGGGTTGGGGGAGTCGACGGCGCGGCAACGGCGGCCCCGGAACCGGGTGTCAGGCCGACACTGCAATCATCCAGTTGCTTACGAAAAAGATTGACGTTGGATTGCTTGCTCCAGATAATCTTCTTGTCCACATACATCATCTTGTAAAAATCCGCAATCTGGCCAAATGACCGGAACCGGGTTCCATCCCGCTGCGAATCCGACAACCGACGGATTTCGTTCAACTGATCATCAATGTCCACTTCGACGAAAACCGCGTTAACTTGGGGCTGATAGGCGACAATCCCGCGGTAGGCAGAATCCAGCAGGGGCAGGTATTGTTTCTGCGCCCGCAGAAGCTGCTGTTGCTGACGGACTTTTTCGGTCAGGTAATCGTACGAAGCGGATTGGTGCGCGTTACGAAAGGCAATCCAGCTAATGACCAGCGACAGGAACAGGGTCACTGCCAGAAGATAGAGAAACTGAAGTCGCCGTTCGCGCGTCGTAAGCCGAAAAAACGTTTCCATAGCCAAATCCGTTAAAAAGCGCCCGCGCCCCGCCGTTTACGCTGCCGATCAACTTCGATGGACCGCCGGAGACAGTCGGTCAGCTCCTGCCGCAGATCGCCCTCGTCCACCATCGCCCGGTTGAGGGAATCCTTCAGCAACAACATTTCGTTGATGTGACCCGACAACCGGTTGTAGACCGCAAAGTAGCCCTGGTAGTCTTTTTTGGCGGAAGACTGATTTAGCTGCTGGTTTACCAGCTTAGCCAGTTCTTCTTTTTTGCGGGTGATCAGCCGCTGCATTTGCCGGTCGTCCTGAATGCGGTTTGTGTTCAGCAAACTCATGTAGGCGTAGAGCGAATCCACCTTGTCGGCCAGCATGGCGTCGGTTGAAAAAGCCCGTTCAAACTCGTTTTTCTGCTCACTCAACAGACTGAGGTAATGCTCCCCCGTCTCAAAATAAGTATACACGCAACCGGTGATGACCAGTAACAAACTGGCAAACCAGGTCAGAAAGCGCGTAAAAGCCTGATTAATTTCTTTATGATTTAATGATTTCATTCGCCCCAAAAGGTTCTTTCGTCAAAAACCGGTAACTTGTTTACTCTATTGCCTAAACGCCTTTTGCCAGTCATGTCCGTACCCAACCAACCGGTCGCTCTGCCAACGTATTTCCTTGACCTGCTTGATGTTGACTTTAAAGCCGAGATTCAGGCGGCTGCCTTAACGCATCAGCACGTGGCCCCCGAACGGATCATCATCAACCCCACCGGACTCTACAGCCGATCGTACTCCAAGGACATCGACGAGGTTAGTGACTGGCTGCTGGAAGGATCAACCTTCATCTACAACCGCATCGACACGCCCCGCGAGGGTCTGTTCGATATGCTGCCCCAGTATCTGTTTTTCGCCCCAAAGGGACCCGCCGGTTTTGTCGACCCCGACCAGATTCTGGATGACATTCGCCGGGACCGCGACGAGGAGCGTCAGGCCCGGTTGTTCTTCCTGCCCTTCGACGCCGAGCTCAATTACCTGCGGACCTTATCCGTGCACTACGATGATTCTGTTGACCACCTCGACGGCGCTACGGCAATCATTGATCAGTTCGCCGAGCACTGGCCGATCTTAAAGGCCATGAGCCGGGCGCAGGCGGGTATTTTTCTGCAAATTCTGCCCTGGCTGCACCTGCTCCGCAGTAATCTCCACTGGTTGGGGCGCTTTCTCCAACTCGCCTTTGGCGTGCCAGTGCATCTGGAAGCCGGTCGGCGCCTACACGCTTCGAAACGGGCCGAAGCTCTGCCAACGCTGTCGAACTGCCGACTGGGCATTGACGCGGTGGTTGGCGACCAGTTCGACGACGGACGAAACGGCGTACAGGTTGTCGTCGGGCCCGTGCCGGATGCGGTGATGGCGGACTTTCTGCCGCACACAAAAACGATGGCTTTGCTGCATGATCTTATCAATTATTTCCTTCCTGTCTGGAGTGATGTCTCTGTTTCGGTTCAGGCTGAGCGGCCCGCCCAAGATCGTCCGCGGCCGGCCGTGACCTATCTGGGCTATAATGCTTACCTGTAAAAGGCCCATCGGCGGTTTTTTACTTTTTTCGAGTTGCCGGAGTAACCGAACGTGGTTTTGGCCCACTCGGTGGCTCGGTCTTTCTGTCAAAAAAGTCTTTCATCTCTTTTTCGGTGATGACGGCCACGGATCCATCCGGCCCCACCAGTAGCAGGTTGTCGCTCGACCCGGTCGGGTTCCCCTGCTGCCGAACCCGATAGCGGAATACCGTTTCTTTTTGGGGCAGGGGCGCATCCAGCGGCCAGAAGCTATCGGGTTGCTGAACCGTCGCCCGGTAATAAGCCCGGCTTGCCGGAATGGCGGATCCGGCCGTTGCGGAGGGTCGGCTTGCGGCTCCCGGAGCTGGCCGATAGGGCGCGCGGCCGGTTTCGGTCGGGGGGGCTTTCTGGGCCACGGGTTTGTATTGTTCAATCAGTTCAACCGTCCATTGACTACTGACAACGGGTTCGCTGGGCACACCCGACCGCTCGTTCTGGGCTTTCAGGAAGCCAATCGTACCAACAATGGGTTCACTGCGGCACGCTTGTTCAAACTCGTCCTTCCGGCTCGTAAAAATCGAATAATAATAGTAGCTGTTGCTGTCGGGCAGGGCGAGCTGCGCCGGCCAGGCAAGCTGGGGCGTTGCTATCACCTGTTCGTGGACTAGGCGGTTGCCCGGCAGCGTGTACAACCGAAACGTGTACTGCTCGCCTTCCGTGTACACCGGGGCGCTGCTGCGCCACTTGAACAGCGGGCGGTCCGGGGCACTTGCTTCGTAACGGTCTCGTTGCCCAGGGTCCAGAATCGGTGGATAGCAAATGGGCGTCGGTGGTACGGCGGGCGCTGCTTTGGGTCGGGTAGCCGAAACGGGCGAGAAACGGTAGGAAAGGCCCAGCTGCACACCGTACATTCGTAAATCGAGTCGCTTTTGCGCGAAAAAGTTGGTACTTCCCAACTCCGTATAATTGACGGACGTGTAAGACCCGTTGACGGCCAGCCCCAGATTCAATCGCTCCGAAATTCGGTACTTAGGTCCGACCAGGGCCGAGAGTCCCCAGCGGGCGCGTTGACTGCTGGGCATAATACTGGTTGCCAGCGTGCCGGAATTGAGGTCGTCCAGCGGAGGATTGAAGTAGTAAGCGCCCAGGATAGGTGCGTCATTGTAAAACAGCCCACCCCGCAGGTCAATGTCCAGCGTAAATCTTGGCCCGAGCGGTAAAGAAAGAGCCGGCCCAACCGTCAGCATAAAACTGTGAAAACCGCTCAGCGGCAAAATCAGCGGGGTCGGTATTTTGGGAATCGACGGATCTTTCCGGTATTCATCGCTGACCGACAGCCGCTGATAGCCCAGCATCACCCCCAGCCCCCAGTGACGGCCCAGAAAATAGTCGGCGGTCAGACTGGCATGCACTCCTTTTGTGAGATAAAGATTTTGGTCGAGGTACCCCTTTTGACCTAGTTGCAGATAGCCGCCGTAACCACTCAGCCGCCATTTACTGACCGCTGGCGCACTCGAGGAGGCCGGCTGCGTCAGCGCAATGGCGTTGTTCGCATAAAGCAATGAATCCTGCGCCCTGGCCTGACCAACCAGCCCGAGAACAGCATTCAGGAACACAAACCAGGAGCAAAAACGCATAAATCAAGGTACGGGGGTTAATAACTAAACATTCGGGGCGGTTTCCGCCAGAAACAACCGATAGGGCGTAACCTGACCCGCCCGCTGAATCAGCTTCTGTCGCATTCCTTCCAGCACAACGCCCCACTCCGAATGGGTCAGCGTAGCATCCTCGGCCGGGTGGACTGTAATGTCAACCGTACGCATCAGGCCTTCCTTATGGGTGCTGCCCGTGGCAACGCCTTTCCGAATGGTTACCGATTCCAGCAAAGGCCCCAGCTCGTGGTGAAAAAAGGCTCTGATGTCTTCCAGGGTGACAATTCGCTGGTGCGTCATGAGTGCATAGCGGTAGGTCTGAACCCGGTGAAGAGCCGACGGACGGCTGCGGCCCCCCGTCGTTGTGGTTAAGAGCCGGATGCTCTCACTGTTTAACCCGCCGGCACTGTAGGCCTGCAGCCGAGTGCCCGCCGGAATCTGGTTAGCCAGCTCACAGTGCGTCGTCCAGAAATCCACCTGCATGGTGTCGCCTTCGTCAAACGGTTTAAACAAGACATACTGACTCAGGGCGAGGGGCGGAGTTGCCGTTGTCTGAACTTTCCGCTCGAGCTGATCAATCTTTTCCTGTAGCTGGGTGAGTAACAGGCGCACCGTGTCCTGTCCATAAACGGCAAAGGCAACCGACTCATCCCGAAGCAGTTCCAGCAGAAAATAAAGCTGTTCGCGGGCGTTTCGAACATCAAAACGCTCGACCCCGCCCCGGCGGACGGCGTAGCTGCCTTCGCTGATGTGATCGGCCTTGTGGAAGGGAAACGGCGTAAAAAGACGGTCTTTACTGTCCGCTACCATCTTGACCAGCAGCAAGGTTTCGAAAGGTCCCGTTCGCAGGGGTAATAAATTAAAATTCGCTTTTGTCCGGTAGAGAACCCGGTTGGCTTTCCGGTTAAGGACCGGGAAGGCGTTGAGCTGGACCGCCATTTTTTCCAGTACTGACTCGTCGAAGCGGGCCGGGAAAGTAACCTGCAGCCAAAGCAGCGAACCGCCCACCAGGGGTTCCAATTTATTCGCCCCGAAAGCGTCGACAAAGGCCGGGGGGTAAGCCATTCGGGAGGCTTCCACGACACCCGTTGGCATGCGCGTGACGTGCAAAAAGCGGGGATGGTAAGTCTGCTGAATATCGGTTTCCAGCAAATGATTGATTTCGTACTCCGACAGCAGCTGTTCGGGGCCATCAACGACCCGCCGGTTGGTTACCTCGAAGGCCAGGCCGGACTCCACCGGAATGGGGTAACCATTGATGGACCAGTGACTCAGTTCAAGCAGCGCAAGCAGGGGTTGGTGGTCCACGTCGCTGGGCCAGTCGAAAAAGAAGTTAACCCGGTCCAGCGACTGAATCTGGGCATTCAGCTCCAGCCCGATCCACAACGTGTGCGGGGCCAGTTTCTGCAAGGGTTCGGCGCGGGCAACCAGCCGTTTCCCCAGTTGCTTATGAATATGGTGCAGATGCGCTCCCGAAGCCAGGTAGGCAACCCGTCCGTCGATCAGTTTAACGGATTCAACGGCGGAAAAGAAGATTTCCTGCTGGCTGTCCAGTTCCCCCAGCAGCTGGGACGCGTATTTTTTCTGGAAAAGAAAGCTTTGATCGGGCCGGAGTTCCAGGACGGGTTCCGCCGGATTTGCCTGCATAATGGCGTGGGCCGGGCGGGGAATGGTGAGGATGTCGGGCGTCAGCAAATCGGCCAGCCGCTCCAGCACGCGCACTTCGGAGTTTATGAACTCATTGCTGATTTTGTAAACTTCATTGGCCAGCGTGTCGACCAGCATCCGCACGAATGTATCCAGATGAGCCAGATCCTGGACCCCCCACATCTGCATGATATGGAGCAGCAAACGCTGCTGAATAGCCTCTTTCGAAAAATAAGACCGCTGGTCACTCAGTGGCATAAGAATGCAAGTAATGAGAAGTAGCGAAAAATCCTTACCGGGTTAGAAGCTGGCCCAGATGCAGCTGTGTAGCAAACCGGAACGGCTCATCCGTCTCGCACAGAATAGCCTGAACCGTCACGGTAGCCCGTCGCTGGTAATCTTCGGGGATGGGGTCGATGCCGCGTTCGACGCTCTGGAAGTGCACCGTTACCTGCGGATTTTTTAAACGCGGTTCGTGCTGCTGGATGGCCTCTTCCATCGACTCGCACAGGTGATTAATCCAGTGGCTGCTGCTCACCGACCGGTCGAATTCCAGCTCCCAGACGCTGCATCCATAGGAGCGGTCGCTGCGCAGTTCACCGTAGCGCGTATGGAGCAGCAAATGGATACCCTGAGCAATGGAAACCCCAACTCCACACGTCGGCATTTCCTGCCCGGCCATCAGCGGCCCAAAGCGAATGGGAAGACGGTAAAAAGTATGATTCATAGGGAGTTAAGGGTCTATAGGTCGGGTACCGTAACAAATAGTGACCAATAAACAAATTTGGTTGAGATTCGCCAAGCGTTTTCTTACATTCGGCACTGTTAATTGGGCGCCCCGCAAGCGCCGAATGGTATCCTGCCGGTGAGTGCCGCTGGAGTCGTCGCATCTATTTCCTCTTAATTCATGTCCGTTTATTCCATTGTTGCCGAAACCACGTTACTGATTGAGGGAAAGCAGATCTCAGCCTTTCATTCGCTGACGCTCCAGCAGTCGATCCACACCACCCACGAGTTCCGGGTGCTGTTTGAACACGACGCCGTTGAGGAACTGGTGACCCTATTTTCGGACCAACTGGACCAGCTTCACCGCAAGTCGATTGTCATCACCATTAAAGGAGACGCTTCGGCCCCGCCCCTGGAGTTTAAAGGCGTCATCACCCAAACCGAGCTTCGCCAGCAGGATGACGGTTACTGGGGTCAGATGACGCTGATTGGGCACGGCCACGCGGAATCGTTACGAAATGTACCCGGTACCCAGACCTTCCTGGAAAAATCTGTTTCCGACATTGTTACCGCCTGTCTGAGTACCTACCAGCAACCCAAAACCATCAAGCCGCCCCTGGGACCTACTTCGGTGCTGCCCTTTTGCGTTCGTTACCAAGAGTCGACCTGGGACTTTCTGAAACGGCTGGCGTATGACTTTGGCGCCTGGTTTTATTACGACGGGGAGGCATTGCAGTTTACGCCCAGTCCGGGAACGACGGCAACCCTGAATCTAACGTTCGGGGCCAATCTGGTTCATTTTCGGACGGGTGTACGGGCGGTGCCGACCTATTTCAAGCACTATGATTACTTACCGGAGGACGATAAACGCCTGGAGACGGAAACCAGCGCGGACCTTTCACCCTACGGCAAGCCCCAGGATAGCGGGGTACCTAATCCGCACCCGGCGAAGGTAATCGCCGACATGACGCCTTTCCGCGACAACCGGAAAGCAGCGCTGGCCGCCGAACAAAAATACATGGAAGGCCAGGCCCGCGTGCCCGGTTTGTTTCCGGGTTCGAAGATTGTTGTGAAAGATTCGTCACTCGGGAAAGGGGGCGAGTCGGCGCCTTACCTGGTGACCGACGTGGTTCACTACGTCAGTGGCGTTGGTCAGTATCATAACCGATTCCGGGCTATTCCGGCCGATGTGGTGGCCATGCCCGTACGCAAGCTGGCGCGCCCCGTCGCCCAGACGCAGATCGGCGAAGTGGTGGACAACAAAGATCCCAAAGGAATGGGTCGGGTTAAGGTCCGGCTGCTCTGGATGCAGGATCCGCAGGCCACGCCGTTTATCCGGATGACCCTGCCGCATTTTGGCCTTCATACCGACAACAAAAAGACGCGGGGCTTTCAGTTTGTGCCCACCGTTGGCGATCAGGTCATGGTTGGTTTTGAACACAACGATCCCGAACGGCCCTTTGTCCTGGGTGCCCTGCCCCACGGTAAAAACAGCGCCATAAACACCAGTAAGCCGGAAGAAGAGAAACACATCAGCGTTGGCAGCGGCAGCACGCTGACCTTTATCGAAAAGCCCACAACCAAGGAAATTCACCTGAAAGTCGACGAGAAGAATTTTGTGACTATTTCGGTAGCCAACGGCACGGGTACCGTAACCGTACAGTCGAACAAGGATGTGGTGGTGAAGGCCACGGCCAAAATCACGCTGGATGCGCCCGAAATTGAGCTTACCGGAACGACCATTACGCTGAATGCAAAGCAGGCGGTAAACATCAAAGGCGCCCAGTTAACGATGGATGCTTCCGCCAAATTGAGTTTGAAAGGAACGGCCGCCGATGTGGAGGGAACCGGCGTTTTAAACGTGAAAAGTACCGGTATGACAACGGTAAAAGGCGCCACCGTGATGATTAATTAACTTGAAAACAGTCGTTTACTTTATTAAGCCATGCCGTTTGTTGCCACCAATCCCCTAAGCCAGCGACTGGCGATGATGGAGCGGCTTTGGCAGGAATTCCGGCGATTACCCGGCGCCCGGTTGTGCCGGTGGCTGTTTGCGCCCGGCGAAGCCTGGTTTCTGGACGTTTTTTTGGAAGAGCAGGCCGGGGCGGAGGCCGTCACCAATGACCTATTCGTGACGCTGGATACGCCCGTTCAACACTGGCAGGGCTATTTTGAAACCGCGTTGGCGCAATTAGCCGACCTGGTTAGTCACGACATCACGCTGCTGGCTGAACGCGGTATAATCACGCCGGGCGACTGGGACCGGAAACCGACCGGGCAGGCGCTTCTTCCCGACTTTGTTGGGTACGTCAACCGGTTCGCCAAAGCGCTCCGAAGTCATACGGATGGCGCGCTGGTCCTGTGTCTGCTGCCCCAATCCTGTACGAATCCAACCGTTCTGGACCAGATGCTGACGGCCTTGCTGCAGGGCGGTTTGTCGGCCGATGTCCGGCTGATGGTGGTGGATGTGCAGGGAGCGGAGCGACTGGGCACGTTGGCCAGTCGGTACAGGGCAGAAGTATACACTACGCCGGTTGACCTGCAGCTTCAGAAGGTAACACGGCAGTTGGCCGCCCTGGGTTCACCGACGGCCCCGGATGTGAAGTTCCGCCAGTGGCATGCCGAACTGACCAACGCCCTGACCCAGCGAAACCTGCGGGACGTGCTGTATTTTGCCAGCAACTGCCTGCTAATCTGTCAGCAGGAACGCTGGCTTTGTCTGGCGGGAAGCGTGCAGCTGGCGGTGGCGCAGGCGTATGTCGATCATCACCGCTATGAAGAAGCGCTGAGCCGCTACAACAGTGTCCTGGATGAAATGGAAGCCGAATTTCAAAAGGGCGATGAAGCCGCCGGACGGATCAGCCTCATGGCCTGGCTGGGCGCGGGGGGCGTCTACTGGGAACTGCGGCAACGGCCGCGCGCCATCGAATATTATGGTAGGGCCGGCGACCGGGCCGAAGCCCTACAGGAATGGCTGCTGGCCCTGGAAAGCCACCGCCGGCTGGGCTGGGCGCACAACCTGGACGGCCGCGCGCGCTTGTCGGAAACCCATTATCAGCGCCTGTTTGAACTGGCCGGCCACCTGCCCGTTGAACAGCACCTGATGGCCCGGCTACCCGAGATTGGCCGTACGTACTGGCAACAGCAGACAACGCCCGAAAAAAGGCGACAGGCGGACGAACGGTTAACCCCGCTGCTCGGTGCCGACTGGCGCAGACAGTAACAAACACTCAACCAGCATTTGGCCATGTCCTCTTTGAATGACCCGCCCCAGTTTCGTTCGGGCTTACGCCGGTTGCTCTACCCCGCCGTTAATCCACAACCCGGCAGGGAGACCGGGAGCCGGGAGTTACTGGAAGCTCTGTTTCAGCGACTCCAGGTAGATGCCAACGCGGATCAGGCTCTGCCCCTGGTGCGCCGGACGCTGGAAGGGGGTTTTGTTGATGTCACGTCTGGAGCGGTTATTCTGGAAACAACCGATGTTGAACTTCCGGGGCCGGTTCCCTTCCGCTGGACCCGCCACTGGCGCTCGGAAGCGCTGACCAGTGGGTCATTGGGGCACGGCTGGCGCCATGCGTACGACGTTGCCCTGCTTGAAGACCGCCGGACCCGTCAGGTCGTCGTTCGGCTGCCAGACAACCGGGCCGTTGTTTTTCCTTTATTAGCGGAGGGTGAACAGTTTTTCCACCGGACCGAAAAGCTGCGTCTGAGCCGCGAAGCCCAGGGGTATCAGCTCCGGGGGCGTGAAAGGACTGTGTACCATTTTACCGATTCGAGCGGCAGCGTTTGTCGGTTGGCGGCTGTGGCAACGCCCGGCATGCCCTATCGACTTCGGTTCAGCTACACGCCCGCTGGTCATCTCCGGCGCATCAGCGACGACTTTCAGCGCGTCATCGAAGTCGTAACGGATGCACAGGGACGCATTAGTCGCCTGGAAGTGAATCTGTCCGAGCAGTCACCGCAACGGTCGCTGCTGGTTGGCTATCAGTATGACGAACACGGTGATCTAAGAGATGTTACGGGGCCGGATGGGCGACTGGCTCAGTACATTTACCGGAACCATCGCCTGATTCGACTGACGAATCGCTTTCGTAATACGGTTTATTTCAGCTACGAAGCCGACGGCAATGAGCAACGGTGCAATCAAATCAAAAAAGACGATGGCCTTATTCTACACCTGCGTTTTCAATTAACCGAAGGCCTCACGCAGGTCACCGACGCAGCTGGCGGGATGAAGCAGTACGTACACGAAGGGGGAATTGTGCAGCGATTTATCAGCGCGGGTGGTCGTCAGAAGGTGTGGTTCTTCAACGAGTACGGCGACCTGCTGAGCGAACAGGATGCCCTGGGCAATACGGCTTTCTTTGCCTACGACGAAGCGAGTCGCCCCACGCAGGCGGTGTGGCCCGACGGCAGCACGCTACAGATGCAGTACGACGCTAACGGACAGCTAACCGGACTCACTGACCGGGCGGGTGGCAGCTGGTTGTGGACCTACGACCGGGAGGGTCGGCTTCTTTCCTGCGCCAATCCGGTAGGGGCTACAACGGACTTTACTTACCGGGACGATGGCCAGCTCCAGCAGGTAAAGCGGTTTAACGGTCAACGGATTCAATACGACTATAATTCGAACGCCCAGCTGGTAGGCCAAGGAATTGAGGGGAGTACTAGCTGGGAAAAGGTATCGCAGGTGGATATCCCGGCGCTTGCCCTGACCAACCAGCATCCATCAACGGCGTTGCAGGCAACTTACGATGCCGATGGGCAACTGATCCGGCTTCGGCGCGGCACTCGGCTCAACTGGCAGTTTATCCGGGATGCCGCCGGGCGGGTTAGTGAGTACACCAATCCAGATGGTCAGTCAACCCGTTTCCATTATGATGCCGCCGGGCGCGTTACAGAAGTTCTCTTTGGGGATGGCAGTTGGTACCACTACACCTACCGCCCCGATGGGCAACTCATCGAGGCCGCTACCCCAACCACGCTGATTCAGTTTGAACGGGACCCTATCGGGCGCATTTTAACCGAAACGGGACCGCACGCCGTGGTTCAAAACCAGTACGATGAACGGGGCTATCGGCTGAGTTTGGAATCCTCTGCGCAGGCCCGGGTTCAAAACCAGTACAGCGATTCCGGGCAACTCACGGGCCAGCAGCACTCGCTCTGGGCGGTCGGTTTTGCGCATGATCGACAGGGACGGCTGACCGAGCGCCAGATGCCCGGTGGACTACGGAGCCGCTGGCAATATGATTCTGGGCATTTACCGACTCATCACCAGCTTTTCTGGGGAAGTGGCCTCATAGCCGCCCGTTCGCAAAAGTACGGCTGGGCGGGTCAACAACTGGTTCAGTTACAGGATCTTCGTTTTGGTGCTGTTCAACTGCGTTATGATACCGGCAATAAGCCCATTGAGGCTGTTTGTTCAACCGGTTGGACGGATCGCTGGGTTGCGGAACGGTCCAGCTACCAACGGCGGCTGCTAAAACCCGCTGCCGATGGTACCGACCAGGGCTGGCAGGTCATCACCGTGGGTACTCTTCGTTTTTACTACGATGCCGATGGATACCTGCGCGAAAAACGAGGTTCCGGCGGTCAGGTGTGGCAGTTCCGCTGGCACCCGGGGGGCGTCCTGCTGGAAGTCCTGGGCCCTCGGGGGGCGGTGGTTACGTTTCAGTACGACGCGCTTGGTCGCCGGATTGAAAAGCAGCAGGGGGAGAGTCGGGTGCGCTGGGCGTGGGATGGCCCCCGGCTATTGCACGAGTGGCACCAGCGCCCCGGGAGCGATCCCGTTCCGCTGACCTGGTATACCGCGGAGGGTTCAGCCGAACCAACGCGGCTCCAGGTGGGTGATCAATGGTACAGTCTGGTCTGTAATTACCTGGGTCAGCCCCTGTCGCTGCACAATCAGCATGGCGAACCGGTCTGGGAATGGGGCTGGGCTTTATTTGGGAAAAATCACCAGGCAAACGGCCCCGCCCATTGGCATTCGTATGTGGGCAGGGGGCAGTACGAAGACAGGGAAGTCGGCCTTATCTACGCCGACTTCCGTTATCTGGATGCTGAAACGGGCCTGCCCCTTAGTCCAGAATATTCCAGCCCCGCCGGGTGGGCGCGATCTGGATGGGAGCCTCCTCACGAACCAGAATCGTATCTTTCCGCTGCCCGATATATTCGAGCGTACTGAGCTTGTTCCAGAGTTTGGTGAAGACGGACAGAAACTGCTCAATCGCCTGCATCGAAAGCCCAATCTGGTGGTGATTGTAATCGTGTTCGAGCAGTCGGAGCAGCAGTTCTTCGAACTGGCCGGGGGTTACGTCGGTCCACTCGTAGAAGTAGT
>Ga0325400_1001447_pt1 | contig 19616 bp, 8 predicted proteins | sample PopdelMetagenome_2_FD_205662 | JGI IMG/M metagenome (GOLD analysis project Ga0325400, IMG submission 205662) | Populus deltoides microbial communities from Bellville, Georgia, United States - Xylem-PdKOR-R1 | ecosystem: Host-associated > Plants > Phyllosphere > Stem > Wood/Secondary xylem...
TTGGTTTGCGGTTTTTACGCTTGATCAAGCGGCCGCACAAACTACCCAGGCTTCCATTTCGGGGGTTATCACTGAATACCAAAAAGGACCTCTGCCCGGTGCAACCGTTCAGGTCCGCAATGAATCAACCGGTTTTACGACCGGTACCGTTACCAATGCCAAAGGCGAGTATTCGTTCAAAGAAATACCGCTCGGTGGCCCTTACACCATCCGCGCAACGTTTATTGGTTACGGTGAACAGAAACGGACGGGTTATTCCGTCAACCAGGGAGACGCCATCCACGTTGACCTGACCATGCAGGAAGAAGGCCAGTCGCTCGAAGTCGTGCAGGTAGTGGCATCGGGTCTGAAAAACAAAATCGAAAACCTGGGCGCGGCCACAGCGGTTTCGGCGAAATCGATTGCTTCGCTCCCCGTCAACGGTCGTAACTTCACCTCGTTAACGGACTTGTCGCCGTTGAGCCGGGGTGGTAACCTGTCCGGTCAGCTGGGTTCATCAACCAACTACACCATCGACGGGATGACGGCCAAAAACCCAACGTCGGCGGGGTCGACCACCAGCCGAAGCGGGGCGCCTTACTCCATCTCCATTGAAGCCGTCCGCGAGTTCAAGGTAATCACCAACCAGTATGACGTCGTGTACGGACGCAGCGGGGGGGGGATTGTCAGCGCCGTAACGAAAGCCGGTACCAACAAACTGAGCGGAAGCGCGTTCAATTATACCCGCGCCAACTGGCTGTCAAGTCCTTATGATATTCGCGGTAACCGCCGGACAAACAAATTCGCTACGAACCAGTACGGTTTTTCGCTGGGCGGTCCGATCATTAAGGATAAATTACACTTCTTCCTGGTTTGGGATCACCAGCAGGATTCACGGCCGCTCATTATCGCGGACGTGCGTTCGACGGTCGACGAAAACCGGTTTAACGTAACCCGGACCACGCTTGACCGGTTCGTGGATATCGCCCGCAGCAAATACGGCGTTGCCAATACTCCGCAGTACGGAACGTTCGACAAAGCCCGGGGATCGGATGCCGCTTTTGCGCGCATCGACTGGCAGATCAACAACAAAAACCTGCTGACGATCCGGAACAACTACACCAGTGACCGCAACAAGCTGGGTCTGGCCGACAACACGGCCATCAACATCTACGAATCGTACGGGAACGATTACAACATGGACAACAGCCTGTTGGCGACCCTGCGTTCGTCGCTGAACCCGCGCGTAACCAACGAGTTGAAGCTTCAGCACCTGTACACGTACCAGAAAAGTAGCCCCGGTGATCAGTTGCCGTCGGCTAACATTCCCCGCGCTATTGTTGAAAACGTAGTGTCAACGGTGGGGGGCGCCAACCGGTCGACCAGCATTCAGATGGGGGGCCACCGCTTCGCGCAGGAAGGCTTTACGAACAATGTGCTGCAACTGGTTAACAACCTGTATTACAACACGGACAAGGCGCAGTTTACGTTCGGGGTAGACCTGATGTACACGAACGCGCACTCGACCTACGGTAGTGAGGTGAATGGCCGTTTTCACTACAACGTGGACGGTAACTTAACGTCGCTGGACAAATTCGATCGCCTAGAACCGTACCGGTATTACCGCGAGGTGCCGCTGATGGCCGACTGGAGCGTACGCGGTAATAGCTGGAACCTCGGTGCTTACGGCCAGATGGCTACCAAACTGGCGCCCGGTCTGGACATGACGGCCGGTCTGCGCCTGGATTACGCGCACTACCCGACGGTTCCGCTCAACCAGTTGGTTCTGAGTGAGCTGAACCTGCGGACGGACAATCAGTTTAAGTCTTTCATCCTGCAACCGCGTCTGCAAATGACCTGGGATATCAACGACCAGCGTCGGGACATTGTGCGGTTGGGGGCCGGTATCTTCGCTTCCGACATCAACAACTACGCGGTGATCAACAACCTGACATTTGACGGGAAACACCTAGCAACGGTTGATGTTCAGGGCGCCAACGTGCCGAAGCCTGATTTTGCCGCCTACCGGTCAAACTACGCCAGCATTCCTACGTTAGCGGCTTTCCAGCTGCCGACGATCAACATGACGGGGCCAAACGCCAAAGTGCCGGTGATGTACAAAGCGAACGTATCGTACACGCGTTACATTACGGACAAACTGCGCGCGAGCATCGCCGGTTTCATGACGCTGGGCCGGAACAACTACATGTACGTAGACCGCAACATGGTGGCTCAGCCTTACTTCCGCCTGGCGAACGAAGACAACCGGGGAGTGTATATTCCGGTGGAAAAAATGCCGAACAGTGGCGTGGGCAACTGGCTGGAAGGCCGGATCAGCCAGAAGCTGGGTCGGGTGCTGGAATTGAACAGCGCGGGTAAGGTCAATCAGTTTGCCGTGGTTGTTGATGCAACTTACCAATATTTCCGCGATGGCGAATTTACGGTGAGCTACACCCGGAACGATACGCGGGATAACACGTCCTACAACGGAAACGTAGCCAATACGGCCACCCTGTCACTGCCCGTGAAAGATGATCCGCGCGACCTGAGCCGGATGACCTACTCCGACAACCAGTTCCGCCATAAAGTAGTCTTCTACGGTACGCTGCCCAGCTTCTACGGCATCACGGTAGGCGTTCGTTACTCAGGCATCGGTGGAACGCGCTACTCGTTATTGTCCGGCGCCAACAGCAATGCCGACTTCGTGGCCAACACGAATGACCTGGCTTACATCTTCGATCGCAACAACGAGAGCGTGCCGGCTAACGTGAGAACGGGGCTGCAGGCCATTCTGGACAACGCGAACGCGAGCCAGAGTATCAAGGATTATATCACGAAGTATTCCGGCCGGATTGCCGAGCGGAATGGGGGTATCAACGGTTTCTACGGCGTTTTCGACATTCGGGCCAGCAAACGGTTCCGCCTGTACAAAAACCATACGTTCGAGGTTTCGGCAGATATTTTCAACTTTGCCAACTTCCTGAATAAGAGCTGGGGTTCGAACAAATCGCTGGGTAACCAGTCGCTGTATGCACTGGGTATTCCGGCTACCTCGACGACCGCAGCCGTTCCCGGATTTGACCGGGTCAACCAGCGGTTCAACTACCGGGTGAATACGGCCGGGGTGGTTACGCCATCGGGTGATCCGTACCAGATTCAGCTGGGCGCGCGCTACAGCTTCTAAGCGGATCCGGGACCTGCGCTTGGGCGACCAGCCACTGAATTGCCCAAGCGCAGAGTAAACCACTTATCTAATTTTGCTTTATTACGGAGTGGGCCACCGGCGAATGCGACAGGGGCCCACTCCGTTTACCCAATACCCTCATCCCGTATGAAAAATTTGCTTCTTGCCCTGGCCTGTACCGTAGGCTCTGGCCTGCTTCCGGCCTCGGCTCAGTCTGATCTGACGCTGACTAATTATACGTTTTCCGCCAATCAACCGGTTATTGGTACCGTTAAGAGTACCCAGCCGGTTACCCGTTATACCCTGTCCGGACCCAATGCGTCCCTGTTCAGTCTGAAAGAGGATCAATTGGTCATCCGCTCCCGTGCCTTGCGTGGGGCTCACCCGTGGTATGATGTTATTCTGGAAGGCAGGACGGCATCCGGATCCGTGCGCGACACGGTTCGGGTGGTCAATGATCAGTTTATCCGCAATCAGGTGATTGCCCACCGGGGCGCCTGGAAAGTGGCGGGAACGACCGAAAATTCGTTGGCTTCGCTCAAAAATGCGATTAAGCTGGGTTGCATGGGGAGCGAATTCGACGTGCATATGTCGGCGGATTCGGTGCTGTTTATTCACCACGACCCCACCATTCAGGGCGTAGCGATTGAGAAAACGCCGTCCAGCGAACTGCTGAAGCTTAAACTGAGTAATGGCGAGACGATGCCCACGCTGGAGGCTTACCTGATCGAAGGCATGAAGCAAAACCGCACCCGGCTGATTCTGGAAATTAAAACGTCTACGATGGGTAAAGAGCGGTCCATGGCCCTCACCAAACGCGTGGTCGACATGGTGCACCACCTACGGGCGCAGGCCTGGGTGGATTACATCGCCTTCGACTACGACGTTTGTAAAAAAGTGCAGGCGCTGGACCCCTCGGCTAAAGTGGCTTATCTGTTAGGCGACAAGACGCCCGCCCAATTGGCCGACGACAAGCTGTTTGGTTTCGATTATCACTACAGCATTGTCAAGAAGAACGAAGCCTGGCTCCAGGACGCCCAGCAGCGCCACCTGACGGTGAACGTATGGACGGTGAACGATCAGGACACGATGAAGTGGCTCCTGGACCGGCACGTTGATTACATCACAACCAACGAACCCGAACTGCTTCTGGGTCTCATCAAGAACTAAAAGCTGCTACTGAGCAAGCTGCTTCAACCAGTCATACGCGGCAATCTGGGCCCGCACCTGCGGGGCGTCCGGATCCCGTATCGGCTGGTTGTGGCCTTGCAGATCAATCAGGCAGGCTTTGGTGTTATCGGCCAGCTGAAACGCAATAATCTGGCTGATTTCGGCCCGTACCTGCGAATCGTACAGCGGAAAGCCGACCTCGACCCGGTGGTATAAATTGCGGACCATCCAGTCGGCCGAAGCCAGATAAATTTCCTCCCGACCGTTGTTGTGAAAAATAGCAACCCGGGCGTGTTCCAGAAAGATGTCCACCAGCCGAACGACGCGGATCGTTTCGCTCATGCCCGTCACGCCCGGCACCAGACAACAGATTCCCCGAACCAGCAGGTCAATGTAGACGCCGGCCCGGCTGGCTTCGTACAATTTCTCAATCATCACCTGATCTTCCAGTCCATTCATTTTTAGCGTGATATGGGCGCGTCTGCCCCGGCGAGCGTGCTCAATCTCCTGATCAATCAGGTCCAGGTAGCGATCCTGCAGCGTAAACGGGGCCACGAGCAGATGCTTGAGTTTACCAACCGCCTTGCCCTTGGCTAGGTACGAAAACACCCGGCTCACCTCCCGCGCCATTGCCTTGTGTTTGGTTAGCAGACCATGGTCGGCGTAAACTTCGGCGGTCACTTCGTTGAAATTACCCGTGGCCAGATAAGCGTACAGGATTGGTTTAGCGCCCGGCGTCAACGCCCGTCGCCTGACCAGGGCAATCTTGGCGTGGACTTTAACCCCGGGCAGGCTGTAGCTAATCCGGACGCCGGCGGCTTCCATCTGTTCGGCCCAGCGCAGGTTGTTGGCTTCGTCGAAACGGGCCTTTACCTCCACAAATACATTGACCTGCTTACCGTTATGGGCCGCGCTGATGAGGGCGTTGGCAATCAGTGAATCCGTGGCGATACGGTAAAGGGCCACATCAATCTGGTACACCAGCGGGTCAATGGCGGCCTCGTTGAAAAAGCGCAGCACATACTCGTAGGACTGGTAGGGAAAATGCAGAATGCGGTCGCGCTGGTCGATGGCCGCAAAAATAGACTCCTGATTATCTAGCTCCGGCTTTAGAAGAGGAACCAGAACCGGGGTGGCCAGGTCCGGGCCTTTCGGCATAGGCAACTTCATGAGGGCACTCAGGCTGTGGTAGCGCCCGCCGGCCTGTAGCTCTTCCGGCGTCAAATTAAACAGATTCGTAAACAACTGAATCAGCTCCGGCGGTGCGCTGCCGTCGTAGAGAAACCGGACCGGTGGCGCCGTCCGGCGTTTTTTAAGTTGCCGTTTGATCTTGCGAACCAGATTGCCGTGGTATTCATCCTTAATGTCGAGGTCTTCGGCCCGGTTTAGCTTAAAACTAAAGCAACCCAGAACTTCATACCCGGGAAAAACCACCGAGACGTTGGCCCGAATCACATCGTCCAGGAAAGCAAAGTACTGCTGATGATCATCAAGGGCGCTCAGGGCAATGAACCGGGGCAATTTGTCCGCCGGAATGTTCAGATAAGCGTAGCGGACCTCATCCGGCGCGGATTCCGGTTGGTCATTTGGGTTCGTTATGGGGAATGCATCGGCCCGGGGCCGCAGGGTGAGGGCCAGATAAAGCGTTCTGCTGTCGAGGAAGGTAAGCCGATGCTTGGGTTTGGTACGCCGTAAGGCACCAATAAAAACCGGTTGAAGATAAGACAGAACCGTACTTCGGAAGAAGCGTTCGACCTCATGGCGGTGTGCTTCCGGCAGGATTTGTTCCTCGTACAGCATGACGCCGTGCTGGTGCAGCTGAGGCAGCAACTCCTCGTGAAAAAGCGCAATAAATTCGTTCCGCTGCTCGTCAACAATCTCCAGCACCTGGTTTAGTATCTGTTGCGGATTGGTGAGCAGCCGTTTGGTGATCTTTTTCTTCCGCAGTCGAATAAGGCTCCGGAGCGCACTGACCCGTACCCGAAAAAATTCGTCCATGTTGGCCGAGTAAATCGCCAGAAACTTAATCCGGTCGGCCAGTGGCACCTGCGGGTCGGCGGCTTCCATCAGCACGCGATAGTTAAACGACAACCAGCTTACGTCCCGGTCGTGGTATAGATTGGAGTCTTTCATGGTCTGGTTAAAAAAGCAGGTTAGTTGGTTACCAAAATGTCTGCTTCTATAACTTGCCAGAAGGCATTTGGTGAGCGGGAGTGATTAACAAATTGTTATGTTTAAAGCCGCGAGTCGGGTCCTGTGCACATCCGTTTGGCCGAAAGTAGACTGAGAAGAAAAGCTCATCCATGCAGCAGGGAACGCAACGGGTCGCCGACCCATTGAGACCTACCGTACCCTTAAAAAGCAGAATTTTATGACCATTTCAACCCACCAATGACTTAGTTTGTGAATCGTTTACGATCTTACCGCTAACCCATCATGAAATTGAAAACGTACCTGGCTCTTTTTTTCTTTTTCTGGACCTGTTCGATGAGCCGGGCACAGTTCGAGAAGTTATCCTTTGAAGCCATCACCACCCGACAGGGTTTGTCCAATAACAGCGTCACCTCGATTGCCCAGGACCGTCAGGGATTTATGTGGTTTGGAACGGCAACGGGTTTGAATCAATACAATGGTTACAGCTTCACCGTCTTTCGCTCGAGTCCCGAAAGGGCGCCCAACTCGCTCCATAACGACGTGGTCTGGGATCTCCACGAAGACCGACAGGGGCGGTTCTGGGTTTCAACACTGGGCGACGGGCTATACGAACTCAACCAGCAAAACCAGCGGCTGACGCCCCACCGCCTAAGCTCGTCGCCCAATGAGCGGTACAAAAACATTTTTTATTCAGTCTACGAAGAGTCGCAAACGGTGCTTTGGGTCGGCACCCAGATGGGGCTGGTTCGCTTTGATAAGACTTCGGGAAAAATGCAGCTTTATGAGCTGCAAACCCCCAATGATCACAAAGTGGTGTTCTGCATCACAGCCGATTCTAAAGGCCGTCTCTGGGTCGGGACGAAAGTCGGGCTCTATTCTTTTGACCCCCGAAAAGGAACATACACGGCGGTCCCGCTGACCAACGGAACGCCGATGGCGCAGCCGCTGGTTTCGGCGCTGCATCTGGATGCCCGGGGCGTTTTGTGGGTCGGTACCAACGGGGAAGCCTTGTTTAAGCTGGGCACTCAGGGGGAAGGTTTGTTCAAAGTCGATACCCGCAGCCCCGCCCCTACAATCGCGCGCTACAATCCGCAGGGAAAGATTCGCAGAAACATCGCCCTGAATGGAATCATCAACTACCGGGGCGACATCTGGGTGGCGACGGATGAGGGCCTGCAGCGCATTAATGGCCAGACGGGAGAAGTCGTCACGTACATCGCGGACCGGTTCAGTGTCAATACTTTATCAAGCAGTAACATCTTATCGCTTTTTGAAGACCGCAGCGGTAATCTGTGGATTGGCACGGACAATGGCGTCAACAAGGTGATCAACGGCACCAAACAGTTCTATACTTATCAGGTAAAGCCCGCCATGCCCACGGTCCGGATTGTTGATAACAACGTAAGTACCATTCTACAGGATCGCCGGGGCGTTATCTGGCTGGGCAATACGGCAACGGGGTTGTTCCGGTTTGATCCGGCAACGGGTCAGATAATGGAACACCCTGCGGGTGAAACGGCTTTGTTGAGCAAGCATGTCTGGTCGGTGTTTGAGGACAGCCGGGGGTGGATCTGGGTCGGGACCCTGGAGGGCCTGCACCGGTTTGATGGCGCAACGGGCCGGGTTACGCGTTATCCGTCCCTTATACCCACTCAGTACATTACCGAAGATCGCCAGGGACATTTGTGGGTGGGCGGCAAAAAAGGCATTGCTGCGTTTGATCCGGTAAAGGGTCAATACAGCTATCTGGATACTGCCGTGAACGCCGGATTTAACTATATCACCGACTTGATGATCAGCCGCCGGGGTGATCTCTGGATTGCGCAGCAGGGGGCACTCCAGCGCTACAACCCCCGGACCCGAACGCAGTCTTTCTTCCAGTCCAGCGTACCCCTGAAAAAGGGCGAGATCACTGACCGGGATGTTTCGACCTTGTTTGAAGACAGTCGGGGACTGATCTGGGTGGGGACTGAACGGGGCGCCCTCAACTGCTTCAATCCGGCCACGCAGACGTTCACCGCCTACACCACCGCCGAGGGCCTGCCCGACAATTCTATTTCGGGCATTGTGGAAGACAGGAACGGAAACCTGTGGATCAGCACCAACAAAGGCATTTCCCGGTTAACGGTTAAAACAAAATCATTCCGCAATTATGATATCTCCGACGGTCTGCCCGAGATGGAGTTTAACAAATCCAGCGTAAGCCGAAAGAATCGAACGCTTTTGTTCGGTAGCATAAACGGGTTTTTGCTGTTTAACCCCGACAGCATTCGGGACAACAACGTCCAGCCACCGGTTTACATAACTGGGCTTAAGATTCAGGGTAAAAGTCGCCCGCTGGATGGTCGGTCCACGTTGCAGCTGGCCTATGACGAGAATTCTCTTTCGTTTGATTTTGTGGCCCTTAACTACGATTCCCCGCGCAAGAACCGCTATGCCTATCAGCTGGATGGCGTGGATGAGGAGTGGGTCGACAGTGGCTTCCGACGCTTTGCCAACTATACTGAACTGTCGCCGGGGACCTACGCTTTCCGGGTCAGGGCTTCCAACAATGACGGCATCTGGAACAACGCCGGAACGACTTTGACCATCGTTATTGCTCCGCCCTGGTGGCGAACCTGGTGGGCCTATGGGTTGTATGCATTGCTGGCCGGAGCGGTAATCTGGGGCGTTATTGCCTACCGATCCCGAAATCTGCAGCGCAAAAACCGGCAGCTGGAAAATAAAGTAAAGGAGCGGACGCGGCAGGTTGAGGAACAAAAAGAAGAGATTGAGGCCCAGCGCGACAACCTTGAACAAACTCTGGTTCAGCTTAAAGCCACCCAGAACCAGTTGATTCAAAAAGAAAAAATGGCCTCGCTGGGTGAATTGACGGCCGGGGTTGCCCACGAAATACAGAACCCGTTGAACTTTGTCAACAACTTCGCCGAGCTGTGTACCGAATTAGTGGATGAACTGGAAGAGGAACGGCAACAAAACCATTCAAAATCCGAAATGACGCTTTTGGCTAGTCTCCGGGAAAACTTACAAAAGATAAGTCATCACGGGCAGCGGGCTTCGGCAATCGTTCGGGGGATGCTCGAACATTCGCGCGCATCCACGGGCGACAGGCAACCCACCGACCTGAAGGCCCTCTGTGAGGAGTACCTGCGTTTAGCTTATCACGGATTACGGGCGAAGGATAAGACCTTCAACTGCCGGTTGGTGACTCAGCTGGAACCCAGCCTGGGTAAGGTTGTCGTGATTCCCCAGGAACTGGGCCGGGTGCTGCTGAACCTGTTCAATAATGCCTTTTACGCCGTCCAGCAGCAGCAGGCGGTGAGTTCGGCAACGTATGAACCGACCGTAAGCGTAAGTACTCAGCGGTTTGGCAATGGCGTTCGGATTCGGGTCGTCGACAACGGGGCGGGTATGGACCCATCCGTTCAGGAAAAGATCTTTCAGCCTTTCTTTACCACCAAACCGACCGGCGAAGGAACCGGGCTGGGCCTGTCGCTGAGTTATGATATTGTGACCAAAGGGCATGGCGGCCAGCTGACCGTGGAGAGTGCACCGGGTCAGGGGTCGGCGTTTACCATCTGGTTGCCCGTCGAGTAATCGAATGCGTTCCCTGTAGTCGCTTAAAAACGAACCACCAGACCCGCGCCGTTCAGGCTGGGAACCAAGTTAACCGAATAAGCGCGTTTGGCCTTGATCACGGGATAAAGTCGTAACACGCTTTCCGCGCAGGCAACGCCCAGAGCCGTACCTAACAGAACGTCGGACAGCCAGTGCATACCCGCATAAATCCGGGAAGCGCCGGTAATGAGGGGAAGCGAGTAGAAGACAACCTTCAACGGCACAAAATCGACCTGTCGGGCCAGTACCCAGAAGGTGGCGGTTGCGAGAGTCGCGTGACCCGAGGGAAAGGAGTGATAAGGCGGCCCGCCAAACGGTTCGAAAACAACGTTTCCCCGGCCGGTGCCGGGCCGCGCCCGACCAAAAAGCTCCTTGGAAGCCGTTTGAATCAGCCCCGAAGTGGTTACCGAGGCAATGACCAGAATACCCGTATTACGCAGCCAGTTGTTGTTGATGAGTACCCCACTGCCCCACAGGGCAAACATGATGGGGTAATTAAGCTGCGGTCGGCCCAGCAGGTAACCTACGTTCTCGAGCTTGTCCAGCGTCGGCGTCTGATGGTCCAGCATAAAATTATAAACCGGCTTTTCGACCAGCAGCGCCGAGGCCGAAACCGCCAGGGCTCCGCCGAGGTACAGCAGATCCCGCTTTTGCCAGTGAAACGGCCGGGCGTAGGTTTGCACAATGGTGCCGAACGTGTTAACGCCGTCGGTGGTGATCCGGTGGATAATCCCTCTGTGAAAAATGTTCCTCCGGACAACCGTCGTGTCCTGGGTCATTTGGACAAACACGCTGTCGCTGTCCTGAGCCAGCAACGGACCCGCTGCGATACTCAGTAAGGAACCAATAAGAAGGCAAACAAACGGTCTGGCAATTGTTATCATGAAAAACGGTGTGGTTGATAAAGATGCAAATGCAGGCTTAAAGCCCGGTAGTGGTCGGCGATCCATCCGCCGGATTTACCGAAACACATAGGTAGCGGTCAGGCCCCGGAAACCACCCGGCATTAGCTGGGGGTGCAGCGATAACTGGCTGTTGGCTCGGCTCTTTTTATGCAGTTGCGGGATGCCGATTCCGCAGGCGGCTCCGATGACAAAACCCGTCAGAACATCGGTTCGGAAATGTTTTCCCGCCTGCATTCGGTTCAGGCCAACCAGCAGGGGCGGTACGGTAGCAATCGTGAAAATACCAACCCGTTTCCAGCCCCGGATGTGGTAGTAATCGGTCAGGACTTTGGCGCCAAAATAGGTGGCGGTGGTACTGAAGGATACGTGCCCGCTGTAGAACGAATTGCTTTTGGCCAGACCGGTTTTAGCGCTTAGCGGCAGATCCGGATTGTAGGTCAGCGGTCTGGCCCGCCGAATGGAGTAAGCTGCGCCAAAATAAATAAGGTTGTTAACAACGTGGGTTGCCGTATACAGCGTCAGCAGATCCAGGGCATCTTTACGCAGCCTCGGACTAAGCATGAGCAAAACCGGGCTGGCAATGGATACGTTCAGGAACAAATCCGAACGCTTCTGAGCCGCTTCGAAATGCGCGGGGTTGCGAAAGGCCCCCGGCCGGTCAAAGGCATTGATCTGATCGGGCCGCAGCTTCGTCACCTCATCGGCCGTCAGGGTAGCCACCCGGTCGAGCTGCCGAAAGCCGAAGTAAGACGCCCCCAGCAATACGCCGGAAGCCGAAAGTTCGTAAGCGCGGTAAACCCGGTACGGCGAAGGACTGACGGTATCCGACTGGGTCGCACCAGACTGAGCCACGGCCGGGCTGACAAGGCTAAGCCGGAGCAATAGTCCAACTACTGTTACTTGTAACTTCATACGATACTGTTTTCAGCGGCTGGTTAAAAAGGCGTTTACGGGTGCCAGCCTGCAATGTTGCTAAACGTCAAACCACAGAAAAACCGCCAGGAAGGACATGACGGCAAAAATAAAGCCGAACATAAAGATGTTGTAAGTCAGTCGTAGCAGCTTGTATTTCCGGCCCAGCACAACCCCCAGGTAATAAATGTCGCGGGTCATGCTGCCGTACAAAAACTCGCTGTCGTTCATCATGGCATTGATACCCTGCTCATAATCTTCCAGCTTCATGTTGTAGAAGTTGCCGAAAAACAACAGATTGGCCTTTTGCTGCTGAATATCCTCTTTGCTGAATGTGCCCTGCGTGACGTTTGGACGCGTCGCCAGAATGGCAAAAATGATGGTGAGCAGGGAGGTTATCAAAAACACCGCCGTCGGAAAAATAAGGTGAGGATTAGCTTCCAGACGGTGCGACAAGACCGAAACTACCACCGAAATCATAATCGAATTGACCGAAATCATGATGTTGGCTTTGCTGTCGGCAATCTCGCTCAGGCGAAGGTGATTGGTGGAGGTGGTCCGGAACATGGTTTCAATACCCCGTTCCGACCGGTTGTCTTTGTCTTTTTTGCGGCCTTTGGCGGGCGGATTCAGTTCCGCCACGGGTTCCGGCGAAGCCTGCGCGTCCCCTTCTTTTTCGGCTTGTTTTTCCAGCAGGCGACGCAGGTTGTCCGCCTTTCCCTTGCTTTGCAGTTCCCGGGCGTAGTCCGTAAAGTACTGATGGATTTTCAGCAGCGCAATGTTGCCCTCGCGCCATTGAGTGCCGGAAATCGATTTACCCCATATCGCTTCCAGTTCCTGCCGCAACAGTTTGGTTTTGTCCTTGAAGTCCGGGCTGCCCAGGTGAAACAGGTCCGCATCGCACAGGATCTGTTCTGGCAAATCCCTCGGCGACTGCGGCATTTTAGTGGCCCGAATGCACTGCTGTACTTTTGTGATAATGGCGGGCGCAATACCGTTTTCGGTCAGGAACGCCGTTGCCAGTTCGGCCCCTTTTTCTTCGTGTTGGGAAGGCTCCGCCAGCAGATAACCCACATCATGAAACCAGCCAGCAATGACAACCGCCCCGTATTGCTCTTCGCTGAGGTCATAATGGTCCGCCAGTTTTTTAGCTAGCTCAACCACTTCCCGCGTGTGCGCCAGTGAATGATAAACCAGCGCCGGATTGGGATTCTCGGTGAACAATTGGGTGATGTAGGCTTCAATCCGCTGGATAAGGGCTTCGTTCATTCCGGTTTAATTTAAAATTCGGGTACCTAAGTAACTGATAAAAAACTGACTTCCTGTGTGCTTAGCGGTAAAGATTGCCCGTTAAAAGCGGTAGCCTAGGGAAAAGTAAACCAGCGTTCCCTCGCGGGAAAACGCCAGGGAACCGTTCAGCACCAGCCGCTGCACAGGAGTGATGAAAATACCGCCCCCGTAGCCGTGATGCCACCTCTGAGACTTTTCATCCTTCGCCCAAACCCGACCCACATCGTTAAAGGCCGTTAAACCGAAACTGCCTGGAAACAGAAACGAGGCAAAATCGAACAGCTTAATGCGCAGGTCAAGGTTGTGGTATAACAGGCCATTTCCGGCAAAGCGGTAGTTCCGAAAGCCGCGCAGGTTATCCTGACCACCCAGGTACTGTAACTGATAAAAAGCAGGGTTACCGTAAGTGAGTCCGGCGCCGATTCGGTTGGCCATCACCAGGCGGGCCACCGTGCTGAACCGGGTATACAACGCGAAATCAGTCTGAAGCTGCGTCAGGGAAGTATGGGCGTTGTTGAACGCCAGTAACTGATGAAAGCTCGTGTTCCAGTAAACGCCCCGGGTGGGAATCGCCGTACTGTTGCGCGTGTCAATTCGATAATTGAGCCGGTAACCGACATAGGCTTCCTCATCAACAAACGGCGGCTTGTCGGCCGGCAGGCTGGCCAGGTAATCTTCAATGAATCGTCCCGCGTTTTCGCCCACATTCAACCGGAAATACTGGAAGATCGGACCCGCCGAAACCTGCGTGTGTTCACTCAGCTGGCGTTTCAGCAGAACAGCCACATCGAATAGATTGTAGCGGGTTCGGTAGTAACGGATGCGCCGGTTGCGTTCGTAAATCGTTTCGTTACCGACCCCGAAAAAGTTGGTTATGTTGTCGGGGGCTTTGATGTGCGCATTGACCAGCAGATCATTTTTGCCGATCAGGTGCGTAAACTGAGCGTCGTAGCGAAAAAAAGTCGCGTTAGTCGCCAGGGCGTGACCAACCAAAAACCGATGACTGGTCGCAAACGGCAGTTTCCGGAAGCTTTGAGTCGTCCATTGAACCCCGGCGCCCAGCAGCACCCCATCGTCAATGTTATAGCCGATTGAGAACAGCGGGGCGAGCCGGTCATACTGAAAGGCGTGCGGATCGAACTGGTTAACGGCGGCATCCGGGGCCAGATGCAGGGTCGCCTGATGGCGGTCGGGCAGCGTGTTTTCTTCCGTCGAGCGATCGTAAATCAGCGTGGATGCGGGCTGGCCGCTGTCGACCGCAAAGGTGTCTTTTCCTTTACCGCCAATGAGCCGGACCTTAATGCCCTGCGTTTTGGGTCCGCTGACCTTGAACTGGTCGGCGCCCCCCTGACCGTAGAGCCGGATTTCCCGGGTATCGGCTGCACTGAAAAGGCGCTGGTAAACTAGTTTACCGGGCTGCCCGTTCTTGTCGAGTTTGGCGATGGTAACGGTAATATAATCCCGGTCCTGGTGTTGAATCGCCAGCTGCTCGGCTTTGTCGGAGCCGGGAATGTCGACGGTTCGGGCCAGGAATCGGTAGTAGGTCATTCCCAGCTCCATCAATTTTTCGCGCCGGGCTTTCAGGGTGCTGCGGATGTAGGCACCGGACAGACGCTGGATGGAATCGGGCAATTGCCGGATGGCTCGGTCCACGAGCGAGTCCGTCATGGTTTGCCGGAACGATTCAATTTCTTTCCGCCAGTCATCTTCGCTTAATTCGGTCAGAAACAGCCGGTCGAAATAGCGCCCGTTGAACATAAAGCCGTTGATGTTCGACAGCTTACGCCGAAATCCCTGGAACTTGGGCTGAATCCAGGACTGGGACGCGATCCAGAAGAGAGGACCTTCTCCCTTGAAAAATACCTGATCACGGTCGCGGGGGATAGGGTAGAAAACGGTGCTTTTGTTGCTGGTTCGGCTGCCCCAGCGCCACTGGTCTTCGTGCCGGTCCCAGTCGCCAATCCACAGATCCAGCAGGCGCGCCCGTAGCACCGCCCGCTGGTCAACGTGATTGTCGTTATCATCTTCCAGTTCCTTCAACACCTTGGGGGTGCTGAGCGTTTTGGACTCGCCGTTCGGGTTGCGTTCTTCCAGCAGGCATACCGTATTCCCAAAATCGGCCCGGTAATCACCCAGCGCTGGATCATCGGGTACGTAGTAGACGGTTGGTTTGGCGTAAGGCACCTGGATGGCCCCGGCCAGCGTCGGAACGGCCAGCGGGGCATACGGATGGGCCGCCGAGATCGCGTCCTGAAGAATAACCGTGGCTACGGTTTCGCGCAGGTATTCAGGCAAGGCTCTTTCCGGTGCTTTCTGAACGGTTCGTAAAACCCATTCCCGCCCGTCGGCGGCTTTCAGGCGAAGCGACTTTGTCTGCTGGCCTCCTCCCCGTTGCAGAACCGTGAAGCCGCCCCCGGTGCGGTCGATGGAAAAAACCGGCAGCTTTACCGGCGTAGCCCATTCCCGGCGGTAATTTTCGCCCAGCAGAAAACGGCGCAATCGGGATACGTTATCGTAAGACGGGGCCGCGGCTACCCGGACGCTGTCCGGAAAGCGTTCGGGGCGGGATGCTCCCTGACCCACTTTGGGGTTTTGCGGGACCGTGAAGAGCGGAGTGGCATAGGCCGGCGTCGCATTGGCTCCCTCATCCACCGTGAAAAAGGTCGCCCGGACCCGGCCCCCAACCAGGTGATCGACGACGACATATCCCCATTCGCCGGAGACAAACCGCGCCAGCTTGCCCGGCTTGACGCGTTCCCGGTTGATGCCTGATCCGCTGACGATGTAATTGCGGTTACCATCCACAATGTGCTGCAGCGCGTGGTCATGACCGGAGACAAACAACACATTGGGAGCCGGTGCCACTGCGTTTTCAAACAGCCGCACCATTCGTTTGTACGTCTGGTTGGGTAAATCCTGAATGTTACCAATAACACCCCGCCCGAAGGGATAAATCGAGCCAATAATGGGCAGCGGAATGTACAGGTGCGAATTGATGTCGGTCAGCGGAAAAAGGTGCTGTTTGATGGTGTAATAGCCCCCGTGAATCCCGTAGCTGCGGAAGGGCTGGTGGGTCGCCAGAATAATGCCTTTGTCGCGGTTACGGTTGATCAGATCGGTCAATCGGGTCAGTACTTCGTCTTCTGTTTTGCAGGCGCAGTCTGAATCGACCCCTGGTTTTTCGTAAGGATGGAGCCACCACTGGGTATCGACCACAATCAGGACCAGGTTGCTGTCCAGCGGAATAACTTCGGGCCCCGGGCACCCATCGGCGGGCAGCAGCCGGATGTTCGGCGCGTGGAGCGAATCCAGCCATTGTCCCTGCCGGCGGATTCGCTCCCATCCGGCGGGTCGCCCTTTCGCCCAGTCGTGATTGCCGGGGATAAAAATTACGTTGGAGCGTTTTCCCAATCCTGGACTGGCCCGGCCTGGACTGGCCAGTCCAGGCTGGGCCTGATAACCGAGGATGGCGGTGAGCGAATCGTAGTTGGGACTCGTTTCGTCCTCCAGTCCGTGCGGGTACACATTGTCGCCGAGGTAAACCAGCGTAGTGCGGATATTGTCGAGGTCATACCGGGCCGAAACCGCATCCACAACCGGATTTTTTCCGTTACGGAGTCGTCCGGCATCCCCGATCAGAATGACCCGGTGCAGCACCGAATCGGCTGGTTGAAGGGCCCCGGTCTGGGCCTGACTAAAACCGGAAAATACGGCGAGTAATCCAGTCAGCCAGCTTAGCAGTAGTCGTGTCTTCATCAATTATAAGCAATCCGTAGTCGTAACGCCTTTAAGCCGATCGCGCCCGGCAGGGGTTGCAGTTCCAGATAAGAAACCTCCGGCTCTAGTTTATGTTCTTCCCGAAACCGATCGATCAGGGGCAGGTAGTCGGCCAGTTCCCGGCTGTTGGCGTACACCAGCGCAATGGTGTCGGGCTGGGTGAGCCGTTCGTCGGTTTCTTTGACTAGCGCCTTGTCGATCCGTTTTTTAATGACTTCGTAGCGAATGCTGTACGAGCCTTCCACGTCGAACCGGCGCTCGTCCCGGCGGAACCCAAGATCGACGGGCTGCGAATGGGCCAGAATCAGCTGGGTGGTTTGCAGGGGCAGCGGCAGGTGCGGAAGCAGGTGATGGGTTAGCCGGGCCATGTCAATCATCGACGAAAGCTGCCACAGCCGCAGCTGCCGAAGGTCGCTGGGCTCGAACACTTTCCAGGGCGTAATGGACTGACCGGCGTAGAGCGTATACTCCAGACCGTCCGTCCGAAACTTCTCGAAATAGTGGGGATGGCGCGCCTGAAGTTCCGTCTCGTGCTGCTCGATGTAATCGCGCAGCGTGGCATTGATCCACTCCTGACTGCGTTCGTAGGCGCGCAGCGCTTCGTTAAACTGGCCGGTTGCCGGGTTGATCTGGGCAAAATACCGTTCCAGCAGTTCCTTGAGGGCCGAATGGTGCACTTGCAGGTGGTGAAAATACGGATTCACTTCCTGCGACAGAAACAGAATAATTTCGGCTTCGTCGTCCGGGTTCAGGCTGCTTGCCAGCTGGTTCTGCCACTGGTAACAACTTGTGAGCAGTTGCTGGGGTTGGATCAGATCACTGGGTAACTGATTGTTGTAGAGAATTTCTTCAATAGCGGTTAGTTGGTTGGTAAAATCCTGATGAATGGCTTTATGGCGCTCGGTGGACGAGTTTCGAATATCGACGGCGCCGTATAGCGGATAAACGCCCGGAAAGTGAACCGGCGTCGCATCCCGCTGCAATGCTTCTTTTCGCCCGGTACGCAGCACATCGAAAGCCGCTTCGTTGAATTTCCAGGCAACGGCGGGTTGCAGCGAAGTGAACTGTTGCCGGATCACCCGGTCAAGACTGGCGTTAAACTCATTGCGCTGGTAGAGCAGCAGTTCCTTCACCATCGGAATCGCCGGTTCCAGTTTGTGAATAATCGATTCCGTCAGCGCATAAGGCTCCGTGCTACCCACTTCCAGAACACCCCCCAGCTTATCCCCGATCAGGATCGGGTATACAATAAGGCTGCGGATGCCTTTGCTGTTGTAAACCGAAAGAATCGGGTCGTTCTCATCACCCAGCACCGGTAAAACCAGGGGCAGGGTACTGCCGGTAAAATGTTTGGCGATCTGCTGCTGGAAGATGGACGTTTTGGCCTTCAGCAGGGCGTCCGGATGGTTGAGAAAAAGGCTCCGACTGCTGTAGGGCGGGTAATGCACGTAGCGGTCGTTCACTTTCAGAAAGGGCATAAGGCCAATCTCCAGATTGGGTTTGCCGCAGAGATCGCGGAGGGCATTGGCAAAACGCTCGTAGATGGCCGGCTCGTCTTCTGTCTGAAGATGGGCAAATACATCCTGTAAATGGATCAGCGTTTCGGCCTCGGTTATTTCTTCAATCTGAAAAAAAGCAAACCCCTCAAAGGCAAAGGCGTCCAGCGGCAGTGCGGTGGCCAGACTACTCATATGCCGGGTTGTGTGATTGGCAAAGTCGACCCAGGCCGGTTGTAAGGGAGGCAGCTCTCCGTCGAAATAAGGCTCCAGGAAGGAACTGTTGATTGTAATCTGGTAGTAGGCGGTCAGGCCATTGACCTGCGTCTGAAACCGATGAAGTGGAATAATCTCCCGGGTAACCTGAACCCCGTAATATTTCTTGAGAATGACCTGGTAAAAAAAACGAACGATGTCATCGCAGTCCACTCGCTGGTGAAGACTCGATCGCATCTGGGCAAATTCGCTACTCATGCGCTGAAAAGCCGGCGATGTATACAGCAGCGTGAGCGGAATGGGCAAGCCAAACCCGAACGGAAACTGTTCGCCATCGTAATTCAGGGGCAGCAGACTCGTCGCAATCAATTGAAAAAAGGCCTCAATCTGCTGGGGTGAATAATGTTCCTGAAGCGGCTTATCGTGATTCAGCGTGGGGGTAAACTGATCAATCAGATAAGTATACAAATTGGCTACACCGACCGAAGGCGCAGCCTGCTGTTTGTTTTTCAGGTAATCTATATAGGGCTTGAATGATAGCCGAAACTGGCCCGGCAGGGTAACGGCTTCAATCCCTTCATTTGTTGTATCCATTTCTTCTATAATTAGGCCATTTCATGCGGTTTTAATTTGAATAGAAAAGCAAGTTATTCGTTCGTTTAGTTCATTGGACGGGCCTATTTCGCTGGTCGTCTATTGATTATACACCGGAAAACGGACGGATGTATGGATGTTGCGCCGGTCCGGAAAACGTTTATAGCTAAGAGTAAACCTAAATAGTTTAAAAGTTGCTTAGGTTAAAGCGCTTAAAATCAAGGTCTTATCTTGGATTGTGAAGAGCGTCCAGGGTTGAGTTGCGTGTGGTATGGAGTGGTTTTTGATGGATTAAATTCAAAGCAATCAGGTTAGAAAATA
>Ga0325400_1001448_pt1 | contig 19610 bp, 8 predicted proteins | sample PopdelMetagenome_2_FD_205662 | JGI IMG/M metagenome (GOLD analysis project Ga0325400, IMG submission 205662) | Populus deltoides microbial communities from Bellville, Georgia, United States - Xylem-PdKOR-R1 | ecosystem: Host-associated > Plants > Phyllosphere > Stem > Wood/Secondary xylem...
TCACAAGAAGCCACCCGACCACCTTATATAGTGAGCGCACCATGAGCCTCTCTTTATCTACAACTTTTCTTCTTCACCAGCAACCGACACCGGCCACCATTCACTCCACCAAAGCCTCCCAAGCCACCGGCCGAACCTCCTCGTTTAGTCAAGCTTCCACCACACCAGGTAATCCCCTCACACCTCCATTTTCTCCTTGTCTACATGCAATCTCTACTTTTCACTAGGCAGGACAGAACCGGCTCAAACCAAAATGGTTGGGCTGGGTCCGGCCCAGTCCAAAAACAATTTCAAAAATAAATCAAAAAATCTTTTCAAAAAATTATGATTTTCCTGCGTATTTTTCTATCAACTTAACTTAATATTGGTTTATATTTTTATACTATAAAGATACAAATCCGAAATTAAAATACCTAGTTTTTGTCGAAACATTGCAAAAAATTATATAAAAAAATGTCTTGTTTTCATGCATACGGCCAAGTCTCTCAAAGATTAAAAAAATCATATTGTATTTTCATACAGATAAAATCAAAAATATATTTTCATTTTGGTTTTAATAACAAGTTTATTAAAGTCATGAGAACTAGGCCAATATTTCAAAAAGAAAAACACCTAAAAAATATTTTATTTTCTTTTAGTATCTAGGATTTCAAATTTATACGTAAAATGTATTCCTGATATTAAAAAGATAGTTCTTTTATGAATAGACTTTAGAACGATTAGGTTTTTACCCAATAAGATAAGGATCTTCTTACCAAGAAGGACTTTTCTTAAACATTAGACAGACCAACAATTAGAAAATACAACAAGACCTTAGTTTTTTTATGAGACAATTAAACAATGCAGCTTACCTTAGGTAGGGCATATTTGGGGTGCTAATATTTTACCTTTATGCAATCATCCTCGTGCCCAATCTCTGAGACCAGTTAGGGTTCCTAGTGACCAAAATACTAGGTGGTGACTCCCATTCCCACTTTTCACAGATAAAAGACAAGAATTCCTTATCTGCTCTATTTTCCTGATTACCTTAAACTAACATGATGAAGTGGAATATCACCGCGACGCCGCACACATGCGACAACAATTCAAAGGATTGATTAATGTGTTTAACTATTAAAATTGAGAAATTAAAGAGAGGACTAAGCTTATAGAAGAGATGTTGGTTCAATTTAAACTGGAACACCATTCGGTTATTGGATCATAACTGGAGTTGTAGACCTTGGATTTTGGTCTGGTTTATATTGATGGAATGCTAACACATAGGCCTAAAATATTCATGAGAGTCCAAGATTCAAAGCTACCATTTTCAAGTTCAAATCTTAGCTACAAAAGAGAAGTCTGAGTTTGTCCTATAGCCTAGGTACTGTTCAGTGTTCAGCCCATATCTCGAGTTCTAGAAGTCCAAATGAACTCATTCTTGTTTGTTTTGAATGCTGAGACAAATGCCCAATCCTTTAATGAAGACGAGCAATTCAAATTATGATATTGGCAATGATGTTTCGTCTAGCCAATAAGTTAAGAGTTGGCCATTAAGTCTATACTTAGTCATCAAATAAATAGTTTTGAATTTTAGCCTATAAAATAAGGCATTTGCCATACATTTAGATATCTTGTTTTTCAGATCAAGATCATACTCTTACTTTCTTTCTTTGTATTTTTGTAATGTTTAAGTTTTATTTTCATTAATATTTTGTTTATGCTTTTCATCATAATTATGTTCTTATCTTGTTTAATTAAGTTTCTCTTCTTCATTATGTTTAACTAAGTTTATTTTATCAAGGTAAAAAGGCTTCACTAATGGTGTTAGAATATGTATAATATAAACTCAACATAGACTTCAATGTTTATGTCCAAGAAAGTTTCCTATTAACATATCTTATCATTTTTATCTTACCCATTCTTAATACCTTACTTGTTAAATGGTTAATCTAGATTTGTGTTGTACAACCCTTGGTACAACAAATACTTGATCTTTTCATAGCCAACTGTATGGTTAACCGACATCTGTGCTATAAAAGGAACTTGATTTGTTATTGATATAAGTTAGCATCATGAATACTTGATAATATTTTATAAGTATTGGTGTTACTTAAATAAGATAATTAATATGATCATGTTAATAATTTATAATGAGCCATTAATGATAAATCATCTTTACATTAATATCACATCTCAAAATTCTCTTTAACTCCTTTTATTATTTGTAATTTATATAGTTGACCTCCATGTGGTTCAACCCCGGTCTTGTCGGGTTATTTATTACTTCAACACTTCTGCACTTGGGATAAGACATCAATCTTTTAATCGTGTTAAGTTTTTGGCGCCGTTTCTGGGGAGGTAAATTATTGTATAAATTATATATTTTACTTTTCTTTCTAATTTTCATTTCTTCTTTTTCTTTTTTCTTTTACACTTGCATGAGAGTTTGGTTACGCACATTAAGTGGTAGACTCTGTACGAATCTTCACCCTCTTCAGAAAACATGGCCGAAGATGATAATCAGTCACTTCATAATAAGAATAATCGTGCTAGAACACTTAGAGACCACATAAATCCAACAAGAACAAGTGCACCATCATGTATAGTTTTCCCTCCTGATGCATCTCACTTCAATTTTAAACCAGGTATTATTCAACTTTTACCTATTTTTCATGGCTTAGATCTAGAAAATCCGTACTTGTATTTGAGAGAATTTGAAGAAGCTTGTAACACTTATAATGACTCAAATTGTAGCATGAACACCATCAGATTAAAGCTTTTTCCTTTTTCTCTAAAAGGTAAAGTTAAAACATGGCTACAAAATCATAAGTCAGGATCCATTCGTGCTTGGGATGAAATATAGCAATAGTTTTTAAAGAAGTTTTTCCCTTCTCATAGAACAAACTCTTTCAAAAGACAAATCACCACATTCACTTAAAAGCCAGGAGAAACATTTTACTAGTGTTAAGATAGGTATAGAGACTTGCTTAATACATGTCCTTATCATGGTTTTGAAACATGGAGATTGGTTTCACATTTTTATGAAGGGTTCACACCTAAAGATAGGCAAATGGTGGAATTGATGTGCAATGAAACTTTTGAAGATAAAGACCCTGATGAAGCAATGGAATACCTAGACTTGTTAGCTAAAAATGCTCAAAATTAGGATACTGCAAGCACTTGTGAGGCATCAGGTACAACCCAACCTCATAAATCTAGTGGAGGTAGGTACAACCTTAGGGAAGATCATGACCTCCAAGCCAAATTTGCATCTTTAGCTAGAAAAGTTGAGGCACTAGAATTGAAAATGAGTGGTCAATTAAAATTTGTTCAAGAAATTGTGTGTCAAATCTGTGAAACTAATGAACACTCAACCAATGATTGTCCAACTTTGCCTTTTTTTTTTTAAAGAATGTCTCCATGAACAAGCTAATGCTTTAAACAGTTTTCAAAGGCCAAATCATAATCCATACTCGCAAACGTACAACCCTGGTTGAAGAAATCATCCAAATTTCAATTGGAAGAGTAATAACAATAATGCACAAACTTTATAGCTACTATTTCAAGCACACCATAATTTTCAAAATTCTTATGAATATGCACCTCCTTATACTCCCCCTTTTAAAAGAAAACTTGAGGAAACATTGCATGCATTCATTGAAAAGCAAGAGACAATCAACACTCAAGATGCTCAAACTATGGCAGATTTGAAAGATACTCTTGCAAAGTTCACATCTGCTCTTAGTTTTCAAGGGAAAGGTAAGTTTCCATCTCGACCACAACAAAATCCTAAAGGGCAATACAATTAAAGTGCAAGCAGCTCTGTAAGCCAACACATGGATCAAGTCAAATTAGTTACTACTCTCCGTAGTGGTAAGGTTATTGAAAAATCTATTCTTGAACCTTGTGAGAAAGATGATGAGTTAATCTTTGAGGATAAGGAAAGGGTTGAACCTGAACATTGCAAAGAAAAGACTGCTTCCCCACAAGCGCTTTCATTTCCTCATGCCATGACCAAACAAAGGAAAGTCAATCACAATTTTAAAATCTTTGAAACTTTCAAACAGGTAAGCATCAATATACCATTGTTGGATGCTATTAAACATGTACCTTCTTATGCTAAATTTTTGAAAGACTTGTGCATCGTGAAGAGAAAATTGAATGTGAAAAAGAAAGGCTTTTTAGCCGAACAAGTAAATGTCATTCTTCAAAACAATAATGCTTTGAAATATAAAGACCCTAGTTGTCCTACAATTTCATTCTTTATTGGAGAACATAAAATTGAAAAAGTTTTACTTGATCTTGGAGCTAGTGTGAATTTACTTCCATATTTAGTTTTTCAAAGTCTCAATCTAGGTGAGTTGAAATCAACTTCTATAACTCTTTTACTTGCTAATAGATCTGTAAAAGTGCCTAGATGAATAATTGAAGATGTGTTAGTACAAGTTGATAAATTCATCTTTCTTGTGGATTTTATTGTCTTGAATACACAACTTGTTGAAGCTGTAATTCAATTCCTGTTATTTTAAGGCGTTCATTTCTTGCAACTTCTAATGCATTGATTAATTGTAAGAATGGACTGACGAAGTTATCTTTTGGAAACATGAAATTGGAAATGAATGCTTTTAACATTTGCAAGCAACCTGGAGATGATAATGATTTACAGAAAGTGGATTTTATTGAAGAGTTAGTTAATGATCAATTTGAAACTACTTTGAGTAAAATTGATTTCAATGAATTTAAAGATTTGCAAATGCTTTATTCTCGTGAAGAAATCAAGGACAAGAAAGACATCGAAAATCTTGCCGCGAATCATTTGTCAAGATTGACAATAGATTCGATATCTGACATCACACCAATCAATGATTACTTTCCTGATGAATATTTACTTTTTGTTGCTACAATGCCTTGGCTTGCTGATATTGTTAATTTTCTTGCAAAAGAAGATTATGTGCATATGTAAGAACTGCTTTTAATGAAATGTCAATTGATGAATTGTGTATGGATTGTACCTCGATAAAGAGTGGAAACCGGTTTATCAATTTCTGGAATGATGTTGTGTAGAAAAAAAAATTTACCATTTTTTTAGCTTGGAAAAGCCGGGTTGTTACAATTAGCTTCGGCTAATGGCATCCTCAGTGGATGACCAAGATGAATAGATGATTAGCTCTAGCTAATGACATTCGAAGCAAATGGCCGGGTTGTGATTGATAATTAGCTTCGGCTAAGGGCAGCCTGAGAGGATAGATAAATAGGGAAGTTATGAGTTAGTTTTAATAATTGATGCGTTCATGTGTATTATGTTTTACATGTACCAAGTAAATGAAAGAACTACGATCTTTATGCTTTAAACATAAAATAATGATAATGTTTTCCTTAAACTATTTATTTGCTTATTAATAATTATTTATAATTCTTGTAAATATTTATACTATAGCAAGGACGTCACACTAACGAGGTTCCTAGAAACCCCATTTCACGGGACCCTACTTTTGCAATGGATAATGTAGTCGCATTTTAAATTACAATGTTTTTTGTATGAACAAAATGTATTAATGTATAACTGTTACTAGATATTTTTGTTTAAACTCGTAATGACTATTATTAGTTAAGTATGCACACTTATGATTACGTACATATATTATGATGTAAACTTGTATTTATGCAAATGTGATGTTTTGTGTATGTGTGAGAACTACTCCTTATGAAATGTCGAGTGATATTATTGCATATGAATTGTGCCACGATAATGAGTGAACGTTAATTTATCAATTTTCAGAATGATATGGTGATAAAAAAAAATATGTTGTTTTGGCTTTGAAAAAGTCATGTTATTACAATTCCATTATACGATTTTCATTTAAATAAAATGGATGACATCGTGTTATCTATCATCGTTTATGAAATGCATGAGTAATGATCCATAGACTAAGCATTTGACTATTACTTATTGTGCATTATACATTGTCCGAAGAACATTACCAAGAACTATACCAAAATAAACAAATAAATATTTATTTTATTATAAGACAATAAGATGTTTATTATTATCATCATTATCATATACGCTGAGATTTATTAATGATGATTAAACAATCAAAACGAAAATGATTTACAAACAAACTAATTATACTATATTTTCATACAAACTTATGTGACATGCATTTGTTGGTTAACCATGGAACCCATGAATGTAATTAGTTGGTTAAACTTGTCGAACTCATTTAAATTAAGTTGATGTGTATAAATGATTAATAGAAGTATATATTGAATTGTTAATCGAAAAAATCTTTTACTCAAATATTTTAATCATTGAGAGATTAATCAAAGCAACTAATAAGTGTAAAACATGTTTATTAAGAAATCCTATAAAATATTTTTTTTAAGAAATCCTGCATCTTAGTTTTTTATGTCCCATATATATCAACTTAGGTTTATAAAAATATATAATATTAGATTCTGATAAATAATGAGCATGTAACAATATTGTCTTGTACAAAAGTAGTTTTATTTATTAGGAATGAATGATAAATGAATTGATTCAACATTGGATTGTGGGATTGTAATTTTTTATATGGTTGCTTTTTTCATAATATAATTTTGTAACTATGATATTGATTCAACATTGAGTTTTTTTTTTTTTTTGGCTTTTCCAACCTTTATTTGGCTAGAAAACCGGCCAAAATCATCAACACCACCAGCGGTGGCTGCTGGTGTGTAAGGGAAGAAGACGATCTCCTGTTTATTTTTTTATTTCTTTTTAAGTTGGCCTGGCCTGGCATTGCCCGCCTTAGGCAGCCCAGCCAACCTGCAGGCCAGGCTCTGTCATTTTTTTTTCTCTTTTCTCAAAAACACGTGCTTCATTTTTCAAAAGCTTTTTTTATTTTTTTTCCCTTTTCGTTTCATTTTTTTATTGCTTTTGCTAATTGAGAAAAGGTTAAAAAAGAGCAGTAAAAAGGCGATTGTCTTTCTTCTCCATACATACAAGAGATCCTTTTACTTTACTATGCAGAATATGACAAGCGAGGATAAAATGTAAAAACCAGCTAAAATCCCTAAACTTTTTTTATTACTTAGTACATTAATAGCCACAAGCAAAGGGACTGCATACCTATCAAGCAATACAATAGAAATTTCATAATGTATATTAATATTGATTCAGATCAAATGCAATCTTTTTTCTTTTTTTTTAGATCTCTATTTTTGCCTTACTTTTTTAGAGAAATGGTTTTTAATATTTAAAAATTATTTTATTTGGTTCAATAATCATGCAATTTTTATTATACGTACTAAATATGAAATTTTTATATAGGCATCAAGAATTTTGATTTTACTCGGAATAGTCAAAGAAAATATTATCTTTTATTACACACATTTTACTATATTGTCGATTTCTTATAAAATAGAAAAAAATTGAAACAACCAGCTAAAAGTTATACTACAAATGGATTATAAAAAATCATTTAAATGATGCTTAACTAATCAAGCGCAATAATTGTTACTACACCTAAATAAATTAAAATTACTTACATTTTTTACATATATTTTTCTTCATTTTTGTTCTTACAATTTTTTTTAATATAAAAAATATCGCCTACATAAATGCAATGACATTCATCAACTTTCTCTATTCAGATAATTTTTATTTTAAAGAGAAATGATGTTTTATGAATATTGGTTTCTTGCATGACAGCTTTTTTAAAGAAAATATGCAAAAAAAAATTCTAACAATCGGCCATACTTTTCTTTTAATTAAACATTTTTCTTTCTTTTAACAATCGGCCATACTTTGCTTAAACAACAAATGTTCTATTTTTTTTATTAAATTAATGTCTGCTAATTGGGATGTCTAAAGTAATTGTATGGGCAATCATATCTTTTTATTTTTTTTAAGAATTTGTTTTTCACTTTAACACTATATATTTCACGAGATAGAATTATATCAGAACTTTTTAAAACGTATGAAAATTTTTCAGTGTTTATTGAGAATAATTCTTTCAAGTTTAGCATTATGAGAGAACACCTAACAAAATCCAAAGGGGCAATACAATACAAATGCAAGTAATTCCGGAAGCCAACACATGAATCAAGTCAAATCAGTCATCACTCTTCGCTGTGATAAGGTTATTGAAAAACCTATTCTTGAACCTTGTGAGAAAGATGATGAGTCAATCTCTGAGGGTAAGGAAGGAGTTGAATATGAACATTGCAAAGAAAAGACTGATTCCCCGCCAGCACTTCCATTTCCTCATGCCATGACCAAACAAAGAAAAGTCAATCACAACTCTGAAATCTTTGAAACTTTCAAACAGGTAATGATCAATACACCTTTGTTGGATGCTATTAAACAGGTAGCTTCTTATGCTAAATTTTTGAAAGATCTATGCACTGTAAAGAGAAAACTGAATGTGAAAAAGAAAGCCTTTTTAGCCGAAAAAGTAAGTGTCATTCTTCATAATAATAATGCTTTGAAATATAAAGACCCTGGTTGTCCTACAATTTCTTGCTTTATTGAAGAACATAAAATTGAAAGAGCTTTACTTGATCTTGGAGCTAGTGTGAAGTTACTTCCATATTCAGTCTTTCAGAGTCTCAATCTAGGTGAGTTAAAACCAACTTCTGTAACTCTCTTACTTACTGATAGATCTGTAAAAGTGCCTAGAGGAATAGTTGAAGATGTGTTAGTACAAGTTGATAAATTCATTTATCCTGTGGATTTTATTGTCTTGGACACACAACCTGTTGAAGCATGTAATTCATTTTCTGTTATTTTAGGACATCTGTTTCTTGCAACTTCTAATGCATTGATTAATTGTAGGAATGAACGGATGAAGCTATCTTTTGGAAACATGACATTGGAGATGAATATTTTCAACATTTGCAAGCAACCTAGAGATGATAATGATTTACATGAAGTGGACTTTACTGAAAATTTAGTTCATAATCAATTTCAAACCACTTCTAGTGAAATTGAGATTGATGAATCTGACGATGTGCAAATGGTTTATTTTCAGGAAGAATCAAAGGCAACTAGATTGGGATGGGTGGTTGGTTGTAGTTTGGGAGGGGAGAGTTAGGATGGGGAAAAAGGAGAAATAGAGGAGGAGAGAGTCAGCAGAGTGTGTATATATGGCTTTTTACCGTTGGAATCACCAATAGACTACTTCTGTCGGTATACCCGTCGATAAATCTGATGGTGAACGAGCCACGTCACTGTATGGAGATCTCAGTTTGAATCCCTCGGTTATTCCATCGGTAAAATCATCTGAAAAAATTCCACATCATCACACTATTTCGTTTTTTCAAAATTCAACATAGTCCGTTGGCAACTCGATCGATATATACCGATGAAATAATTCTGTCGGTATATACCGATCGAGTTGCCGATGGTATGTAGTCCGTCAGTATATATCACTGATGTCAAAGGTCTGTCAGTATATACCGATGAAATTAGAGATGAAATTATATCCGTCGGTAAAAATTACCGACAAAATAAATCCATTGGTAATTCTGATGGTTTTTGCTTATTTTCTGGTAGTGCATATTGACCCAGAACTTAATGAGGAGTGTAAATTAAAGAGAAAATATATAAAAAAAAATACAAAACCTTACGACTACCAACAGCTAGCAAGGTTTCGCTTGCCTAATGAGTAGGTAGCAGAGTGTCAAAAAACCCATCCATGACAAACAAACCTTGTTTGTCTATGGCTAAAAAGCTCCAACATGTACTTCTCATGGCAAACCATCTATACAATGCTAAAGTGTGTAGTTAATTAATGGTCAATCTTCTGAACATGGTGCAGGAATGACCAGAAATAACAACTTTGAACTTACATACCATACAACATACAACAAAATGCAAGAAATTTGAACTATTTATTGTCTAACCTTTTACTCGCATGAAAACTATAGAGTCTATTGCTCCTCAATTAAAAAAAACATAAAAAATGACTCAAGTCAATCTGTCAAACTCATGACCCGAGTCATGAGACTGAGATAACCTTGTAGAAAGAAAAAAAGAGAGAGACTTGATTTAACTTAACTTGCCAAATCCGCAACTCTTGTCATGAGACTAAGATAACCTCATAAAGAGCAAATCAAAATAAATTATGAAACTCAATTCCCAATCGATCATGTTAGAGCCAATGCTGAATGATGAAATTTGTAAGAACTTTAATTACTAAAATGACAAAAAATGAGCCAAGTCAATATGGGTTAACCTGTTAAGCACTATTCTCAAGTTATGAGGCAGAGGGAACCCAATAAAAAGCAAATCCAATGTTGAAGGACATGAAACCGAGATTGTAACAACTCCACTTTTTCATAACCAAAATCGGTGGATTTTTTTTAAAAAAGTTGTTAGGTTCTCGATGCTTTTCACAATATCATTCTGTGAATTATAAATACATTTCATTCATTAGCAAGACACAACCCACATGGGGTAAAGTAAATCAATATCCCATAAAAAGTGACAATACACATTCTCGCAACGGTATTTAGGGTTTATCGTAACAGAATTCATCTCTTAGTGTAGTGCAATACTCATGAGAATTCACAATACAACATTCTCATAAAAGAGAAGATCACATACATCCATTCACCACATCATGTTTACAAGATCGTACTTTCACATCCATATTCCATTACAATTTTCAATACAAGTCTTTACAAAAGTGTTGAATGGAAAATATTCAACTAGTTCATTCGTTCTTATCAAACACATAACACCTAAAACATACTATTACATAGACCTTTCAAAGTATGTGAGCCCGTGGAACAAGCTTTCCTACGCATTTGGATTGTGTGATGTCCCTATTATAAAAAAAATATGGATACAAGAATTGTAAATAATTTAAACATAATAATAAACAACTAGAAGAATGTTATCGTTACTTTTCATTATCAACAAAAAATGGGTGCATTCTACAATCCTTATTATTTTGTTAAGTATATTATTCCCACTCATACGCCCCAACCTCTCCATATGAGTTATGGAGCTAGAGTTTAAACATCGATCGGTGCTAATTCCTTTACTTTAACCTGGTCGTCCATCTTGGATGCTTTTAGCCGTTGCTAATCACAACGGCCAAACTCGGTCATCCGTTTCGGATGTCATTAACCAAAACTAATCACAAAAACCAACATGTCATCTCTTACGGATACCGTTAGCCGAAGCTAATTATCATAATCAATTATGCCATCCATCTAGGATGCCATTAGCCAAAGGTAGTCGTCATATTTAACCTGGTCATCCCACTAGGATGCCATCAACATAGACTAGTCATTCCCGCAATTCGGCTATCCATCTAAGATGCCATTAGCCGAAGCTAATCATCAATGCAACCCGACCATCCATCTAGGATGCCATTAGCCGAAGCTAATAATCTACGATTAGCTTGATTAAACTTGAACGAAAATTAATTATGAATGTAATTAGTTGATTAAACTTGCCAAAAATTAACTAACATATCAATTTTTATAGAATTTTAGTATGATTTGTTTGTTTGTATAATATTACTCCAATAAAAAACGGAGAAATATAAAGAAAATATTGAGCAAGCCCACTACGATTCCAGCAAGGGATAATACCAATGTGCACCAACACGAACACTACAAGATTTCACAGTTTTACCGACGGAACTATTCTATCGGTCTGTGATTCAGAGTTCATCGGTAATTTTTTTACTAACGGAAACCGTCTGTCGGCTTTCCTTTCATCGGTAATACCTTATTTTGTTGCTAAATCGGTTGGTGATTAGTACTTAAAAATGCATTTTTATCAAGGTTTTATATCATCATTTTGCACTTGAAGTATCAATAACTCCTTAACTAAAGCATGTTTTATAATAACAAGTCTAATACTATAAGATACCTTTAATTTATGGTAAATGTTCATCTTAAATGCAGGCCTATCACATAAATCAAAGGATTGATTGATGAATTCAACTACTGAAATTGAGAAGACAAAGAGAGGGTGAAACTTAGAAAAGAGATGTTGGTTCAGTCCAAACTGGAACACTGTTCAGTCATTGGATCATATTTGGAGCTGTAGATCTTAGATTTCAATTTGGTTTATATGGCTAGAAAGCTAAGACATAGGCCTAAAACATTCATGGGAATGCAAGACTCAATTTTGTTGTTTTCAATTCCAAATTGTAGCAACAACGGAGAAGTCAAAATCTGTCTTGCAGCCTAGACACTGTTCAATGTTCAACCCATATCTTGAGTTCTAGAAGTCTAAATGCACTGATTCTTTTTTTTGTTGGAAAGCTGAGACAATTTCATAGAACTTTCATAATTTAAGTCTGTTCGAATTTTGACGTTAGCAGTGATGTTTTGTTCAGATAAGAAGATAAGGATTGTCACCAAGTCAAGATGTGGTCACCCACTCAACAATTAGTCATTAAATCAATAGTTCTAAATTTTGGCCTATAAAAGGAGGCATTTTTCATGCATTTAGACATCTTGGTGTTCAGATGAAGATCATGCTCTTGCTCTTTTTCTTTGTATTTTGTAATGTTCAAGTTTTATTTTATTTTATATTAATCTCTTGTTTATGCTTTTCATTTCCTTTCCTTTACTTATATAATTATGTTCTTATCTTGTTTATTTATGTTTCTTTCTTTCATTATGTTTAGCTAAATTTATTATATCAAGGTGAAAAGGTTACACTAATGGTGTAAGAATAAGCATAGTATAAACTCAACATGGACTTTAATGATTGATACTAACATGTTTTATATTTATTATCTTGCTCACTCTTAATACCTTGCTTGTTAAATAGTTAATCTAGATTTGTGTTGAACAACCCTTGGTACAACAAATACTTGGCACTTCATAGCCCAACTGTATGGTATGACCGACACATGTGCTATAAAAGGAACTTGATTTGTTGTTAACATAAGTTATCACCATGAATACCTAATAATATTTACAAGTATTGACATTCCTCAAATAAGATAATTAATTTAATCATGTTAACAATTTATAATTTAATTGGAACCTCCTTTGTGTGTGGTTTCCAGTTGAGTAATAAGAGTTTATACTATACTTGTTTGAAGTACCATTAGTGGATCCTCTAACCTTGACCTTTGTTTTTGTCATTGTTTAATCCTCACATTAATCTTACATCTCAAAGTCTTATTTATTATTACTATCATTATTATTATTACTACTACTACTACTATTACTATTATTACTATTATTATTATTATTATTAGTAGTAGTAGTAGTATTATTCTTATTATTATTATTGTTGTGTTGTTGTTTTATAATTTACATAGTTAACCTCCCTATGGTTCGACCCCGGTCTTGCCGGGTTATTTATTACTTCGACACTCCTGCATTTGGGAGAAGACATCAATCTTTTGGTCATGTTAGTTGGTAAAAAAAAAAACAATTGCCGGTGGTTTTACATACGGAAATTGTGCGCCAAAAAAAAAATTCCTGCTTGAAATGTATCGATGGATGTATTCTGTCAGTGATTGGTTAAAATGCCGACGGACTATAGCCCTCGGTAATTTTGTCGGTGAGTGTGTGAAATACCGACAGAAGATATATGCCGGTAACGTCGTCGGTGATTGTGGCATTTGCACCAAGCTACTGTGAAATGCCGACAAACTCATTCTGTTTGTAAATTCATCGATACGATTGACATTTCCCGCTCTCTGTCAAATGCCGACGGATACAGTCCGTCAGTAAAACCCTCTGTGATTATTTTTAAATATGTTTTTAAAAAATTATTTAAAATACATAATATAAAATTATATAAATTAATAGTAAAAAAAACCAATTATGCAAATAAATTTTTTATTAAACATAAAAAAATAAAGTTAAATAATATTCATTATAAAAAAAATTAAATTAACTATTAAAGTTAAATAATATTCATTACAAATTAACATAATGGTGGAGTTAGAGGAGGAGAAGGAGGAAAAGGAGGAAGAGGAGGTTGGTTGTTATACGACCAAAAAGGAGGAGGCGCACATGTATCACCACTCTGTGATGCCATGTTCATGACCATTTGGCGAAGCTGTTCATAATTCACCGAGAGTTGTGTATACCCTGCCAATAGGTGGTCATATTTTTCGGTGAGCTAAGCCGTGTGTTGCTGCAAGGCCATGAACTCCTTAGATTAGGTGCTCGATACTGATTGGGAGCTCCCAATGGTTAAGACACTACGGGCCGCTCGCAAGTTCTTGGCCGTAGTGTTGGAGAGCCCGTACACCCGATTTTTATTGGGTCCACCGGACGATCCAACCTCCATCCACAAATCCGGATCGAAATCCGGATGGGTCGAAGGATCGTCCCTATATCTCTCCCTCAACCGACTATTATAGGTCTCCTGAAAATGAAAAAAGTAATCATCATATTCAATTCAATAAAAATAATAACTTACGAAATAAAATGGTTGAACAAACATACCACAAAGTGTTGAGCACGGTTGTCAACGAACTGTTGCGCCCCCTTTTGGCGGTCTTGACTCCGCACATGCGTCTCAACAAACAGCTCCATTGGCTCAGCTCACATCCAAGAGACGTAGTCTATAATGAAAAAAATTAATTAACAACAAATTAATTTAACGATATATTTCATTTAAATTAATCTTACCATCTGTTTGGCATGTGCAACAAACGGAATGGAGCCGCTGGTGTGTGCTGTCACCGAGCCATGAATTGGGCGATTCCGGTAGCCAACACCGAACTGTGAGCATCGTGTGAACCGCTCAAACATTACGTGCTCAAGATAGTGCAACCATATAACTGTCGGGATGTATATCGATTTGAAATCCCTCCAAACCGCCACATTGTTCCAGCCTTGGAGACCATTATCTCTCGCGGTTTTTAGTTGTTCATAAATTATGTTATAATTAAAAAAAAAACTAAAACCTTAACAAACTTATATTGAAAGGTCATCCTTCCACTGTCCCTCGTACTTGCACGTGAATTGATTCCGCTGCGAAGGCACGCCGCTTCTGCACTGTGAAACCGCGCTGGAAGAGGCAACATCAGTTGATGGTGCAAGTGCCTCTTCTTGACAAGCATCTAAGGATATATCATCCTCGCTGCTAGAAGAACTAGTTGCGACCATACGTGAGCGACAAGCTGTGGATTTTGTTCTACGCATCTACATAATTTTATAAGAATAATTAAATAATTCAATTCAAATGTTAAAAAACATTTGACAGCACCTCCCCTATACTGGAGACTACCCAAACTTTTCAAACCTACAAATATTAACAATAGCCACAAACAATTGACCCCTGATTAGTACTTAAAAAGTGCATTTTTATCAAGGTTTTATATCATCATTTTGCACTTGAAGTATCAATAACTCTTTAACTAAAGCATGTTTTATAATAACAAGTCTTATACTATAAGATACCTTTAATTTATGGAAAATGTTCATCTTAAATGCAAGCCTATCACATAAATCAAAGTATTAATTGATGAGTTTAACTACTAAAATTGAGAAGACAAAGAGAGGATTAAGCTTAGAAAAGAGATGTTGGTTCAGTCCAAACTGGAACACTGTTCAATCATTGGGTCATATCTGGAGCTGTAAATCTTGGATTTCAATTTGGTTTATATGGCTAGAAAGGTAAGACATAGGCCTAAAATATTCATGCTGAGTCCAAGACTCAATTCTGCTGTTTGGAAGTACAAATCTTAGTAACAACAGAGAAGTCGGAATCTGTTCTGCAGCCTAGACATTGTTCAGTGTTCAGCTCATATCTCGAGTTCTAGAAGTCCAAATGCACTGATTCTTTTTTTGTTGGAAAGCTAATACAATTTCCTAGAACTTTCATGGGACAATCTATTCAAATGTTGACGTTAGCAGTGATGTTTTGTTCAGATAAGAAGATAAGAATTGTCACCAAGTCAAGATGTGGCCACTCACTCAACAATTAGTCATCAAATCAATAGTTCCAAATTTTAGCCTACAAAAGAAGGCATTTGCCATGCATTTAGGCATCTTGGTTTTCAGATCAAGATCATGCTCTTGCTCTCTCTCTCTTTATATTTTTGTAATGCTTAAGTTTTGTTTATATTAATCTCTTGTTTATGGTTTTCATTTCCTTTCTTTTACTTAGTTAACTTATATCTTATTTATTTTCTTATCTTGTTTATTTATGTTTCTCTCTTTCATTATGTTTAGCTAAGTTTATATGTCAAGGTGAAAAGGTTACACTAATGGTGTAAAAATAAATATAGAATAAACTCAACATGGACTTTATTTATATTGTGTAACCCTTAGTACAACAAATACTTGGCACTTTCATAGCCCAACCGTATTGTATAACCGATACCTGTGCTATAAAAGGAACTTGATTTGTTGTTAACATAAGTTATAATCATGAATACCTGACAACATTTACAAGTATTAGCATTATTCGAATAAGATAACTAATGTAATCATGTTAACAATTTATAATCTGATTGGAACCTCCTTTGTGTGTGGTTTCCAGTTAAGTAATGAAAAGAGTTTATACTATACTTGTTTGAAATACCATTAGTGGATCTTTTAACCTTGACAATTATTTTATCATTGTTTAATCCTTACATCAATATCACATCTCAAAGCTCTCTTTAACTTATTATTGTTATTGTTGTTGTTGTTGTTGTTGTTGTTGTTGTTGTTGTTGTTATTTATAATTTATATAGTTAACCTCCTTGTGGTTCGACCCCGGTCTTGCCAGGTTATTTATTACTTCGACACTCCTACACTTGGGAGAAGACATCAATCTTTTAATTGTGTCAAGTTTTTGGTGCCGTTGCCGGGGAGGTAAATTCTTGTACAAATTATAATATTTATTTTATCTTCTCTTTTCACCTTTCTTTTATCTAACTTTTGTTTCTTTTTCTTTTTCTTTTTCTTATCTTCCTTTTATTCTCTTCCTACACGTGCATGAGAGTTTGGTCACGTACATTAAATGATAGACTTTGTAGGGTATCCTTATTATTTTCAAAAAATATTACCGAAGAAGATAATCAGTCGCTTCATAATAAAAATAATGAGAATAATCGTGTGAAAACACTTAGAGACCACATGAATCCCACAAGAACAAGTGCACCCTCATGCATAGTTTTTCCTCCTGATGCATCTCATTTTAATTTTAAGCCAGACATTATTCAACTTTTACCTTCTTTTCATGGCTTAGATTTAGAAAATCCATACTTGCATTTAAGGGAATTTGAGGAGGTCTGTAACACCTATAATGACTCAAATTGTAGCATGAACACCATTAGGTTAAAGCTTTTTCCTTTTTCATTAAAAGATAAAGCTAAAACATGGCTACAAAATTTGAGACCTGGATCCATTCGTGCGTGGGATGATATGCAACAACAATTTTTAAAGAAGTTTTTTCCATCTCACAGGACAAACTCTTTCAAAAGACAAATAATCACTTTCTCTCAAAAACCAGGAGAAACATTTTACCAATGTTGGGATAGATATCGAGACTTGCTTAATACTTGCCCCCATCATGGTTTTGAAACATGGAGATTAGTTTCACATTTTTATGAAGGATTAACACCTAGAGATAGGCAAATGGTTGAATTGATGTGCAATGGAACTTTTGAGGATAAAGACCCTAATGAAGCCATGGAATACCTAGACTTGCTAGCTGAAAATGCGCAAAATTGGGACACTACAGGAACTTATGAGGCACCAAGTAAAACCCAACCTCATACATCTAGTGGAGGTATGTATAACCTTAGGGAAGATCATGACCTCCAAGCCAAGTTTGCATCTTTAGCTAAAAAAGTTGAGGCATTAGAATTGACATTGTGTGTCAAATCTGTGAAACCAATGAACATTCAACCCATGACTGTCCAACTTTGCCCTCTTTTAGGGAATGTCTCCATGAAGAAGCCCATGCATTAAACAGTTTCCAAAGGCCCAATCATAACCCATACTCGCAAACATACAACCTTGGTTGGAGAAATCACCCAAATTTCAATTGGAAGAGTGATAACAATAATGCACAAACTTCACAACCACCGTTTTAAGCACACCATAATTTCCAAAATTCTCATGGATATGCACCTCCTTATGCCCCCCCTCCTAGAAGAAATCTTGAGGAAACATTGCATGCATTCATGGAAAAGCAAGAGACAATTAACACTCAACTTGCTCAAAGCATGACAAATCTTAAAGATACTCTTGCAAAGTTCACAACTGCTCTTAGTTTCCAAGAGAAAGGTAAGTTTCCATCTCAACCTCAGCAAAATCCAAAGGGGCAATACAATGCGAATGCAAGTAGTTCGGGAAGCCAGCACATGGATCAAGCCAAATCAGTCATCACTCTTCGTAGTGGTAAGGTTATTGAAAAACACATTCTTGAACCTTGTGAGAATGATGATGAGTCAATCTCTGAGGGTAAGGAAGGGGTTGAATCTGATCATTGCAAAGAAAAGACTAATCCTCCGCCAGCACTTCCATTTCCTCATGCCATGACCAAACAAAGGAAAGTCAATCACAACTCTGAAATCTTTGAAACTTTCAAACAGGTAAGGATCAATATACCTTTGTTGGATGTTATTAAACAGGTTCCTTCTTATGCTAAATTTTTGAAAGATCTGTGCACTGTGAAGAGAAAACTGAATGTGAAAAAGAAAGCCTTTTTAGCCGAACAAGTAAGTGCCATTCTTCAGAACAATAATGCATTGAAATATAAAGACCCTGGTTGTCCTACAATTTCTTGCTTTATTGGAGAACATAAAATTGAAAGAGCTTTACTTGATCTTGGAGCTAGTGTGAATTTACTTCCATATTCAGTTTTTCAAAGTCTCAATCTAGGTGAGTTAAAACCAACTTCTGTGACTCTTTTACTTGCTGATAGATCTGTAAAAGTGCCTAGAGGAATAATTGAAGATGTGTTAGTACAAGTCGATAAATTCATTTACCCTGTGGATTTTATTGTCTTGGATACACAACCTGTTGAAGCATGTAATTCATTTCCTGTTATTTTAGGACGTCCGTTTCTTGCAACTTCTAATGCATTGATTAATTGTAGGAATGGACTAATGAAGCTATCTTTTGGAAACATGACATTGGAGATGAATATTTTCAACATTTGCAAGCAACCTGGAGATGATAATGATTTACAGGAAGTGGACTTTACTGAAAAATTAGTTCATGACCAATTTCAAACCACTTCTAGTGAAATTGAGATTGATGAATCTGATGATTTGCAAATGGTTTATTTTCAGGAAGAATCAAAGGCAAATAGTTGGAGACCAAAAATTGAGGAATTGCCACCACGATCAATTGAGTCCATACCTTCAAGTGTTCAACCACCAAAACCCGATTTGAAGCCATTACCATTTAATCTCAAATACTCATTTTTGGGAGAAAATGAAACTTTTCCGGTAATAATTTCTTCCAAACTTAATGTTCATCAAGAAGGTAAGTTATTACAAACTCTGAAAATGCACAAAAATGCATTAGGATGGACCATAGCTGACATAAAAGGAATTAGTCCTTTGATTTGCACACACAAGATTTATTTGGAGGAAAATGCTAAACCCTCTAGAGAAATGCAACGAAGGCTTAATCCTAATATGAAAGAAGTAGTGAAAAATGAAGTCATTAAGCTTCTAGATAATGGAATCATTTATCCTATTTCT
>Ga0325400_1001451_pt1 | contig 19570 bp, 14 predicted proteins | sample PopdelMetagenome_2_FD_205662 | JGI IMG/M metagenome (GOLD analysis project Ga0325400, IMG submission 205662) | Populus deltoides microbial communities from Bellville, Georgia, United States - Xylem-PdKOR-R1 | ecosystem: Host-associated > Plants > Phyllosphere > Stem > Wood/Secondary xylem...
CCCCGGTGCGGATGCGGACCAAAAGGCAGGCCGTGGTTATGCGGGCCATACACCTGCGGTCCGTGATGATTCAGGAACAGAAACGGATCGATCCTCTCCACCGAGCGCGTGGGGAGTGCCCGGTAGGTGATCAGATCATTGATAGGTGCGTACTCAGCTTTGTGAATTTTCTTAACCGTTGGCATACAATCAACTTTAAAGTATTGGATGGCTAGCAGTGCTATAGAAACTAACACCGTTAGCGGAAAAGCAAAAAATTAATCCAGGGCTTTGATAAAACCGGCTACCGCATCCTGCAGCACCAGCTGGCTCCACTGATTGGCGGTCGCGTCTTTGTCGATCATCTGGATCGAAACCAGCCCGTGTAAGACCGACCAGAACGTGTGAAACTTCAGCCAATGGTCCGTTTCGGGATGGTGGCTGGCGGCAATGGCGTCCTGAATAACGCGGAGCAGAACGTCCGAAAACTGCTTCATTTCGGCCACCTGATTGACCCGGTCGCAGGCCGGTATCCCCAGCCCAAACATTAATTGGTAATATTCTTTACGCTCGAAGGCAAACTGCCAGTAAGCCTGCGCCATCGCTTCGAGTTGCCGGTTGGCGCTCTGCTGACCGTCGCGGGCCTGCCCAATGGTCTGGGTCAGCTGCCGGAAACCTTCTTTGGTGAATTCCAGCAGAATGGCATCTTTGTTTTCGAAATGACTGTAAATGACCGGCACGCTGTATTCAATGGCTTCGGCAATCCGGCGGATCGAAAGCGCCTGCCAGCCTTCTGCCTCGACCAGTTGCCAGGCCGCCTGCAAAATGCGGTTCCGCACGTCTTCTTTTTGCCGTATGCGCCGTTCTACAATACCCATTTTATACGTCCGTTATCTTTTATAACACTGTTAACTTTGCTAGGACTGTTTTAGTTCCGCTGTCCCTGTGCGGGCCGGTTGTCGCTGAATAAAAAGTGACTACTTTTTTAGTACGGTAACTAAATAAGTAGCCAAACGGTGCTTGACGGTCAATACCTTACGCTCATCAATGACGAATGAGTTATGAGCAAAAAGATTATTATCTGCTCGGATGGGACCTGGAATGATCCCGAGCAGCTGGACCGGGGTAGTCTGGTGCCGACGAACGTGGTGAAAATCGCCCGGGCCCTGGCGCAGGCCAGGGCGGTCGACCAGAAAGACATTTTTTATGATCTGGGCGTAGGTACGGGTCAGGGGCTGGACCGGTGGCTGGGCGGTCTGACGGGCGCGGGACTGCTCCATAATATCTTTCAATGCTACGGATTTATTGCCGAGCGCTATGAGCCGGGCGATAAAATCTACCTGTTCGGCTTCAGTCGTGGGGCTTATACCGTGCGGAGCGTGGCCGGACTGCTGGCCAAGTTCGGGATTGACCGTTCCCTGACCAAAGACGAATTATTGGGTCGTCAAACCGATAAACCGCCCATCACGACGGAAAAAGACCGGCAACCGGATCCTGTGAAGCCACGAGCCCGGCAATCGGCGCAGCACCTGCAGGATCTGCGGACGGCCTACAAACGGATGAAAGAGGAAAAGAGTGATCAGGCGGTCGACGAATACCAGCAGACCCATGATTGTTACGACGTGGAAATCGAAATGATTGGCGTCTGGGATACGGTTGGCTCGCTGGGGATTCCGCTGTTGATTCCGCGGCAGTTGCTACCGACTCCGATGGCCCACTGGATTACGGATCGGTTACTGGGTAAATACCGGTTCCTGGACGTGACGCTGAACCCCAAAATAAAAGCCGCTTACCACGCCCTGTCGATTGACGAAAACCGCCGGGCTTTCCTGCCTACACTCTGGAAACAACCCGGGGACGGAAGTGCGCAAACCGTCAGGCAGGTTTGGTTTGCCGGGATTCACAGTAATGTTGGGGGTGGTTACGCCGATGCCGGTCTGTCGGACAATGCGCTCCTGTGGATGATTGAGCAGGGTAAACGCCATGATCTGCAATTCAGTCAGCCTTACATCGACCGCACGATTCACCCGGATGCTTTTTACGGCGAAATTCGGGACGAGCGGTCGAAATGGCTCAAGAAAGTCTTGTTTCAGGCTGGAGTCCGGCCTATTCAGCGGCTATGCGACCAGGAGGGCATTCGGCCCTGCATTGCCCGTAGCGCGGTCGACCGCATGACCTCCACGATTTGCAAGAAGATCTATCAACCGGGTCTGCCGAAGGATTTCGACGTGGAAGAAGGCTTTTGATCTAGAACTGGTACGTCTTCCGTACCACCGTCAAATTGCTCTTGCGGCCCTGCTCCGGAATGACGTGGGCAGGCGGGGGCGTTTTGACCAGCGACGCGGGCAGACCAATGGATTGATCATACAGCAGCAAACGGAGCGAACGGTGGGCTTTCAGCCGAACGGTTAAAGTCACTTCTTTGGAAAGAGGCAGGCCGTAGAAAGGCGTGTAAAAAAGCGTTCCTCCGTCGGTCTGGATGGGTTGGGCCACGAATGGCTCGCCGTTCAGCCGGGTTTGGAGCAAGTCACTGCCCGATTGGGTCTGCAAAATAATCTCTAGATGCGCGGCCTGCCGGAGCGACCGAAGACGAATGCTCAATTGCCGCTCGCCGTTTACCTCCGAATCGCTGATCACCTGGGCTGCGGGCCCCGCGATGGGCAGGGCTTCGGCGCTATTTTTTAAGTAAGCCGTTTTATCTATCGGATACAGTTCGGTCAGTGGAGCAACGGTGGGGCGGCTGAAGAACTGCCGGTTCCAGTCGTCGGTCTGCTGAAAACTGGACGCCCAGTAGGCGCGTTGCGTATCGGCGTCCAGGTAATAACTGACCTGACTGTGCAGCGGTCGTTCGGCCGTCGGGGTTTCGTTCCGTACCGCCCAGATCGTCTGCAACGTCCCGGCCACCAGCAGGAGCAGGGACAGCAGCGGAGCCGACCGCCAGCGAAGGGTCTGTTCGACCACCAGCAGCAACGGCAGGAGCAGGCCCAGCACCAGCGTTAGCATCGCCATGGCCGCCATGGGTAATTGCAGCGAAAAGATCACGAACAGGAGCCAGACCAGGGGAACCAGCATGGCCAGGGTTGGTAGCAGCGACAGTAGCGAAATAAGGGCGTAAGGAAGGCGAGTGGCTCGCTGGTAAAGGCCCCGCCAGAACAAAAAAACGGTACCCAAAAGGCAGAATAGCAGCGGAAACAGGAACAGATAAGAGGCCGAGGGCACCCGAACGGCTAGCAGAACGGTCAGCAGATAAAGAAGCCAGTAGACACCCATCGCCAGCGAGAACGGCCGCACCCAGCGCAGGGCCAGCCGAGTCAGCAACAGGAAAAGGCCGATGGTCAACAACCCGTAACCAATCGAAAAGGCGTCCGAGCCGTAAACGCCGTTGTAAAAATGAGCGTAGGGCAGAAAATGACTGACCAGCAGATTGACGCCTAGAATCGCGCCAATAATCAGGAGAAGGATAACCAGAAACAGGAAAAAGCCACCAACACTCTGACCGATTGTCAGCGTCCGTTTTTTCAAGCCTAATCCCGTAGTCACCACCAGAACGACCGTCAGCAGACCCACCAGAACCCAGCTGAAAGATAGAGGATACTGCACCAGCCAGGTGCCAGCGGGATTGAAAAAAACCTTATCGGCTGCTTTGGTTTGATCGAGCGGAGTATTACCAAAATAACGCGTCAGGGCCAGCAGGTTGCTGCCGTGGTGTTGCAGACTGTTCTGATTCAGCCGGTCGGGCGTATCGGTTAGTTTGTGGTAATGAATAAAGCCATCCGTGAAGGCGGAGTTGACCCCGGCGTAACCCCTGTTACGAAAAACTGTAAAGTCGGTGTAGTTGGGTAGAACGCGGTACACCTCGTACATCAGCGAACTTGCCAGCGGGCGGGGAGCCGCCTTAGCAAAGCCCTCAACCACCCAGCCGTTGTCGGGGCTTATCTCAAAGGTCATGCTCGGGCCGCTGTTGCCCCGGGCTTCGAGATTGATCACAAAGCCTACGTCGCTGGCCCACGGATGGCGGAGAAAAGCCGTCGCCCCGAACAGACCATACTCCTCGCCATCGGTCATCAGCAGAATCACGTCGTTGCGCAGGGGCGTGTTCCGTAAGGCCCGAACCGTTTCCAGCAGAGCGGCAATGCCTGCGCCATCGTCCCCCGCGCCGGGCGTGTTGGGCTGTGAATCGTAATGGGCCATCAGCAGCACCGCTTTGCCACGGGTCCGGCCTTTTCGTCGTCCCAGAATGTTGTACACATGGCCCGCCGTGGTTCGGCCGTCCTTCGTCTGGACTACTGTCGTATCCTGCACGATTGTCTGAAGGCCCAGTTGCCGCAGTTGAGCCGCCAGGTAAGTTCGCACCCGGGCGTGGGCGGCCGTGCCCATCGCGTGCGGTTCGCGGGCGATTTGTCGGACGTGCTGCATGGCCCGGCCCGCCGAAAACTCGGTCAACGGCGCGTTCACGGCCTGGGCCTGCGGTGGCTGAATGAGATAAATACTAAGCGCCGAAAAGCCAGTGAGGGCCAGCAGGATAACCAGGGAGCGGGCAACCGGTCGAAACGTCATGCAGGTATAGAACAAAGTGACCGGGCACTTGGGTTGGTGTACCCGGTCGCCGGAATTTACTTACTCACTTCCTTAAAATCCAGCTGCTGAATAAGGGCGGGGTTCTCCGGGGTCAAGGTGAAAAACACGTCGATAGTCCCCTTCTCGCCTTCGATCAGGAAGCGGCCCCGCAACTGGTTTTCGGGAATCAGCTCACCCACCCGCTGAATCGGCCCAACCCGGGCGTACAGCTCCTGCACGGTCTTCCGGCGTAGTTCGAGGGACTGGTCCGGGAAGAAATTCTCGGCAAAAATGGGGCTTTTGGCCGCATTTGTCCAGTCGGGCAACAGCTTTACCAGTTCGGCTTTACGCTGGGCCAAAATGGGGGAAACCGGCAACTGGCGGGGCTTTAGACCCGCCGTTTTGATGAGCGTATCCAGGGCCGCGAAGTTTACCGTGTTCATACCGGCGTACGTCAGGTTACCGTAGGCAACCACCCCAATGCCGTATTCGGGCAGCACCCACCACTGACTGCCAAAACCGGGTAGACCACCCGTATGACCCACCAGTACGCGGCCCTCGCAGTCGCGGCTCCAGCGCAGCCCGTACGCGTAGCTGCTGACCAGCGGGCACAGTCGACCATCGGGGTATTTAAAGGTTGCGTTGAGGTTGTTGAAGGTCCAGGGCTGCTGCATTTCCCGCACCGAACTCCGCTTCACCGGGCCGGTTTCCGCATCGCTCCGGGGTGGCCACGCCGAGAGGTGAAACGCCATGTACTTGCTGAAGTCCTCAATGGACGTAATCAGGCCACCCATCGCGCCGTGCGACCCGTCGTGGAGGAGGGCTTCTTCGAGCCATTGCCCGCCCTGCCAGCGGTAGCCGTGCGCCAGTTGGCTCGCCGGTACGCGGGTGTATTCCCACTGGGTGTCGTTCATGCCCAGCGGTTTGAGGATGTTGTCGGTGATATACTGCTGGTAAGGTTGGCCGGAAACCTTCGTGATGATTCGGCCCAGCATCGCAAACGCGAGGTTACTATACTCGTAAGCCACGCCCGGCACGTTGGACAGGGACAGGTCGCCTTTGATCAGCGCCGTCAGGTCGGCGTCGGTATCAGCCAGTTGCCGGTCGCCCCAGGGGTTGTCTTCCGGAAAACCCGCCGAATGGGTCATTAGATTCCGGACGGTAATGACGGGCGAATCGACGGTGAGGTAGGTCAGGTTCTTCAGTTCTGGAATGTACACGTAAGCAGGATCATCCAGGCGGAGCTTGCCCGCATCGCGGAGTTTCAGAACGGCCATTGTCGTAAAACTCTTGGTCATCGACGCAATCCGAAAGAGCGATTTAGGCGTGGCGGCTGTCTTTTTGGCGACATCCGTGTAGCCGAAGCCGCCCGCTTTGACCAGTTGCCCATCCACCACAACCCCGAAGGCCATGCCCGGAAAATGATTTTTCTCGGCCCAGTCGCGGTAGAGTTTCTCCACCGCCGGAAAAGCCGCGGCCATTTTTTTCAGCCGGTCAGGATCCGTAAAAACAGGCGGCTGGTACGTCTTTGAATAGGTGGGGGGCGTTGCTGGGCTTTGCCCCAAAGACCGCTGACTGTAGGCGGTGGTGGCCATCAGCAGGGCAAAAGAGAGTACTAGTTTTTTCACGAAGCAGATTTTTGGCGTAAGAAGCGGAGGAAATTTAGTTTTTTTCTGCCAATCAGGGAAGGCGGCCGAACGGATGTTTTTTGCAGGCTTTGGGGATGATCAATCACCACGTCTTTGTTCCAGGGGTGCTGCCAGTGGCCGTATTGCCCGTCTGTCGTAATGTCGAACGCGCTGTCGGGTTTGCCGCAATCGCCGTTGTCGACCGCGCCCCAGGACCACACCAGCCAGCCAATTTCGTGCGTCTGGCACTGGCTGAGCAGACTGGCGTACGGAAAGTCCGTCGAGCAGGAAGGCCCTACTTTGGGCTGCGGAGCTTCCCCAAACAACAGTGGAATTCCGTCGGCCACGGCGCGCTGAATGAGTGTGTCGAGCCGAGCCTGCGCGTTCTGCGACCAGTAGGTATGCACCGAAAACAAGCAGTTCGTTTTGGGGTCGGCGACCAGGATGTCGCGCCAGGTCTTCAGAATGCTGATTTCGTCCTGTCCCCAGTTGGTGGCGTCAATCAGCAGCGGAACGTCGTAACCGACCTGACGCAGCTGCTTGACGGCATCCGTATAAGCCAGCCGGAACGTATCAGCCGGCGTTTTTCCGCCCACTTCATTGGCGATATTGAGCAGGACCCACTGCTTATGGCGGTCCATCACGGCTTTCACGTCCGGCTGTTTCCAATAGTCCAGACAGCGCTGCAATTTCGTCCAGTTACCCGTCGCGTCGTGCAGTTCGACGATGGGAATCATCTTGTTCTTGAGGCAGTTGGTAATCAGCTGATCCAGTTCCTCGGGTTTGCCCACGGTGGTCCACGCCAATCGGCAGGCGTTGGCGCCGGTTTTAGCAATTTCGGGTAAGATGGTTTTACCGGTTTTGTCCTTCGACCAGATGAACATTTCGTTGATGCCGCGCAGGACCACTTTTTCGCCCGCAGCCGAGTAGAGATACCGGCCCTTAACGCGCATCGTCTGGGCCTGGACGCTGCCGAGCAGCAGCACCAGCAGGAGGGCGAGCGGCCACCGGCGAGTCGTTGAAAAGAAAATCAGGATTGGTTTAAAACCGAAATAAAGCGACTTGGAATGCATTGAGAACGTTTTTTACAAAGTCCCCGAAAGTAAGGAACATTTCCCGAACCCGCGATGGTTACCTTTGTAATCAGACGAAGAAGTTGGCAGCGCCTTGGAACAGACGATTTTATTAATTACCCCTCCCTTTACGCAACTCAATACCCCTTACCCGGCAACGGCTTACCTGAAAGGTTTTCTGAACACAAAGGGGTATGCCTCCCACCAGGTCGATCTGGGTCTGGAGGTTATTCTGGCTCTTTTCTCGGCCAAAGGGCTGCGGGCGCTGTTTGCTGAACTGGATGCGTCGGACCTGGAACTGTCGGAGAACAGCTACCGGATCTTTTCCCTGCGCGACGAATACATCAGCACCATCGACCCGGTGATTCGGTTTCTCCAGAATCGAAATCCGACCCTGGCGCACAGCATCTGCGACCGGAGTTACCTGCCCGAAGCGTCCCGTTTTGCGCAGCTGGACGATCTGGACTGGGCGTTCGGGACGATGGGTATTCACGACAAGGCGCGCCATCTGGTTACGTTATACCTGGAAGATCTGGCTGATTTAATCACGGAAGCGGTCGATCCGCATTTTGGTTTCAGCCGGTACGCCGAACGCCTGGGCCGGTCGGCAACCCATTTCGATGATCTGAATGCTGCGCTATTGGCGCCGGATACGCTTATCTCCCGGACGCTGACGGCGCTGCTGGAACAACGCATTCAGCAGGAAAAGCCCGGCGTAGTTTGTCTGACTGTGCCTTTTCCGGGTAACCTGTACGGGGCGCTGAAGTGCGGGCAATACATCAAAAAGCACCATCCGCACATTGCCGTGGTGATGGGGGGCGGTTACGCCAATACCGAATTGCGCTCGCTGAAAGAAGGCCGCGTATTCGATTACGTCGACTACATCTGCCTGGATGATGGGGAGGCCCCGCTGCTTTCGCTGCTGGAACACGTGTCCGGTGGGCGCGAACGATCGGCTTTGAAACGGGTTTACGCCCGGGAAGACGGCGTGGTGAAGTACTTCAACGGGGCGCGCGAACGGGACGTAGCGCAGCGCGACACGGGTACGCCCGACTACCGGGACCTGCGGCTACTGGATTACCTGTCGGTCATTGAGATGGTCAACCCGATGCACCGGCTTTGGAGCGATGGGCGCTGGAACAAGCTGACCCTGGCGCATGGCTGTTACTGGGGGAAATGCTCGTTCTGCGACGTATCGCTGGATTATATCAAACGCTACGAACCCCTGACGGCGGCCCTGCTCTGCGACCGGATTGAAGAAATCATCGAACAAACGGGCCAGAACGGCTTTCACTTTGTGGACGAAGCGGCCCCGCCCGCCCTGCTTCGGGACCTGGCGCTGGAAATCATCCGCCGGAAGCTGACCGTCGTCTGGTGGACAAACATTCGATTTGAAAAGAATTTTACGGCCGATCTCTGCAAGCTGCTGAAAGCGTCGGGCTGCATTGCGGTGTCGGGTGGGCTGGAAGTCGCTTCCGACCGCTTACTGGAACGCATGAAAAAAGGCGTCACCGTCGCGCAGGTGGCCCGCGTGGCCGACGGGTTTACGCAGGCCGGGATTATGGTGCACGCGTATCTGATGTACGGTTTCCCGACGCAGACGGCCCAGGAAACCATCGATTCGCTGGAAATGGTGCGGCAGTTGTTCGAGATTGGCGTGGTGCAATCAGGTTTCTGGCACCGGTTTGCCATGACCGCCCACAGTCCGGTAGGATTGCATCCGGCCGAGTTCGACGTAATGCGCATTGGACCCGACACGGGACTTTTTGCCGACAATGACCTGGATCACGCCGATCCGCTGGGCGCTGATCACGAGGCTTTTGCGGAGGGCCTGCGGAAGTCGCTTTTCAACTACATGCACGGCGTTGGTTTTGAGTTTCCGCTCAAAAGCTGGTTTGACTTCAAAACCCCGCCAACCAGCATTCCACCGAACTATATTGAACGCAGCGTGCGCCAGTCGACGGACGGCAGCCACCGCCCCAACGCCTTTGTTGTCTGGCTGGGTAGCGAGCCCGCGATGGAGGTGGTTGAACTTAAAAAAGGAAAGAAGGTTGTTGAGCGGGCCGAACTCGTTTTTTATAACCGAAAAAACGAATGGGCATTGGAAACCAGCGTTGCCCTCGGCGAATGGCTGGCTTGCACAATGCCCAAACTACTCGTTCGTGCCCCTGAACCCTATTTACTGGAGCGCCTGAAAGCGGATTACGAAAGCGCCGGGCTGGGTAGCTTCAGTGCATTTCTGCAATCGGAGACCTGGGGCGTTCTGCGCGAAAATGGGCTTCTGGCGGTCTAAGATTAATAGTCTTTTTTGTTGTCCCGTTTAGCCTGTTTGTCGGCCCGTTTCTCTTTCAGCGTTTTTTCCGCTACTTTCTTCGTGCTTCCTTTTGCGGGTGCCTTTGTTTGTGCCATGACTTTGGGTTTTTAGTTCTATAGAAAGGTAACCTTATTAATCGGCATAAAAACAAATCACGGAAAATAAATGAAAAGTATTTCCGGCTGGGGTTGTTGACGGAAAGAGCGTCGCTTACGCGCCGGATTTAGGCGGGCGGAGTACTCCTATAAATTCCCCCGCTTCATTTCCCGAACCGCGTAATCCGCAGCCCGCGCCGAGAGCGCCATGTAGGTCAGCGACGGATTCTGGCAGGGCGACGAAGTCAGGCTCGCGCCGTCCGTGCAGAAAACGTTTTTGACGACATGGTGCTGATTATAACCATTGAAGACGGATGTCTTCGGATCCTTGCCCATGCGAGCCGTGCCCATTTCGTGAATGCTCAATCCCGGATGCGCCTGGGCGTCAAAACCCGTAATATTGGTGAAGCCCGCCCGTTCCATCATTAACGTGGCCTGTTCCCGGGCATCCTTGCGCATCAGCGTTTCGTTCTCCCGGTAGTGAACGTCCATCTTCAGCACGGGCTGACCCCATTTGTCCTTGATTTCATCGGTCAGATAAACCCGGTTGTCGTAGTAAGGCAAACACTCGCCGAAAGCGTCAAGCGTCATTTTCCAGGTGCCAAACTGCGTCGCGTTTTCTTTCAGATCAACCCCAAATCCATCCGTGTTGAAGGCATGTTCCCAGTTCTCCCGGTTAGTGTATACTTCAAATCCGTAGCCTCGTTTAAAAGGCTGCCGATCACCATTCACGTTCCGAAAGCGGGGAATGTACAATCCCGCCGGGTGGCGCCCATAATAGATCTTATCCAGGGCCTTTTCGTAATCGCCGGATGCGCCGACGTGGAAATGGTGATCCATGACGTTGTGCCCCAACTGCCCGCTGTCGTCCATTCCATTCGGAAAACGGCTCGAAGTGGAGTTGAGCAGAATAAAGGTAGAACCCAGCGCCGAGGCATTCAGGAAAATAATGCGTGCCCGAAACTCGTGCCACTGGTGCGTTTGCTCGTCAATGACCCGAACGCCCGTGGCCCGGCCGCTTTTTTCGTCGTAAATAATTGAATTGACGATGGAATGGGGGCGAACCGTCAGGTTTTTGGTCCGGCGGGCGGCCGGCAGCGTGGCCGATTGCGTGCTGAAATAAGCGCCATACGGACAACCCCGCATGCAAAGGTTTCGGAACTGACAACTGGCCCGGCCCAGCGCCATCTGCTCTTCCGTGGGTGCGGTCAGGTGAGCCGCGCGGGCCGAAATCACTTTCCGGTCCTTAAAACCAGCGTTAACGGACTGCCGGAAGTGCGCTTCCAGGCAATTGTCCGGCAGAGCGGTCTGAAACTGGCCGTCGGGAAGGTGAGGCAGCCCGTCCCGGTCGCCGGCAATTCCGGCAAACTTCTCGACATAATCGTACCAGGGCGCAATGTCCTTGTAGCGGATGGGCCAGTCGACGGCAATGCCTTCTTTGGCATTGGCCTCAAAATCCAGGTCGGAGAAGCGGAACGAGTACCGCCCCCACATCAGGGACTTTCCACCCACGTGATAGCCCCGAATCCAGTCGAACGGTTTCTCCTCAACGTAGGGGTTTTCCAGGTCATTGACGAAATGCTGGTGCGTCGCTTCGGTAATTGTAAAACCAGTTCGGTTTTGCACGGGGTACTGTTTAAGCACGTCATCGGGCATGTATTGGTTCCGGTGCGGAAATTCCCACGGCGCCAGCGTGGCTGTATGGTAGTCCTTGACGTGTTCGATCATCCGCCCCCGCTCGAGCAGAAGAACCTTTAGTCCTTTCTCAGACAACTCCTTGGCCGACCAGCCCCCGCTGATTCCGGAACCAACGACAATGGCGTCATACTGGGTAGCAATAGGTACTGAAGTTTTGGTGGTTTGAGGTTGAAAGGCCATCGATTTTAGAGCAGCAGACACAGTGTTGGACTGTAAAGATGGCTTAATTTTTTAGTATTTATAGATCAAAATGTGAAAGATTATAACTTAACTAAGTAGGCGGTCAGGGAGCTTGGTGTTGCGCCGGATTACAAATCCTGGACAGCTGTAGTCGGGATTTCAAATCCCGATTAGCGTTATGACCTGCCGGAAGGTTGTCAGGACTGCTGAGAAGGGCTGTTCGGGATTTAAAATCCCGAACCAGACTGCAACTGATATGTAATCGGCACAACCACCTAAAACTTATTTTCACACATACCGTAACCAGGCCTTTTCCGGATGCGATGCTTTGTACTGCCCGTACCACCGGCAGAGCGGATAAAGAATAACCACCAGCGATAACCAAACGACATAAACCATCGGCAGATTAACGCCCGCTCCCGGCGGCCGACCAAAGCTGAAAGGACCAATGGGCATGTCAGAAAATCCGTAGCCTTGCAGAAGAACCATGATCACCATACTGAGCTTGACCAGATACCAATGGATCAGGTAATAAAAAAGAGGAACTTTGCCGTAGACAATCAATAGACGGGTGAAAAAGGAGTCGGCGCCATCGGCCAGCGATAACGCCACCCCCGCGATACCGAGCGTGATCAGGGTGTAAAGCAGCGATGGCGGATATTTGGTGACGTTGATGAAGGATAAAACGGTGAACAGCGGACTCTTCTGAACGCTCCAGGGCGCGGGATCGCCGTACACGTTTATGAATCGCAGCAGAACAAAGAGCGCCAGACTGCCCAGTCCGCCGTAAAGCAGTCGCTTTTTGCGTTGCGCCAGGGGTTGCTCAAAAAGCGGACCGGCCGCAAACCCCAGCAGCATGATGCCGAACCAGGGAATCAGTGGGTAGGAGGCAATAAGGGAGAGGTTAGGACTGACCGATAGAAGGTCGGTTCTGAACAGGAGCGCCCACGTCAGCCGGGAGGCCGGTTCGGTAAACGGGGGAAGGGCCTGCAGCAGGTTATGCAGGAAAACAATGAGGAGGCCTAGTACGGTTATCCATTTAATGGGTAATTTTGCGACCCAGGATAGCAGAATAAGCCCTCCACCAATGGCGTAGATAACCTGTAGAAGCAGCGTTCGAAAATGAATGTCCGTCCAGAAGGCAAAATTGATGAGGGTCAATTCAAGCCCGATCAGCACCAGACCGCGTTTTAGCAAAAAACGGCGTGCGTCGGCAGTGGCCCGCCTGCGGAGCGACAGGTAAGCCGAGGTACCCGATAAAAACACAAACGTCGGCGCACACAAATGGGTGATCCAGCGCGTCAGAAAAATGGGCGCGGTGGTGGTCGCCAGATCCGTTGGGTTTTGGGTAAGAGCGGGAAGATGGAGCAGGTCGCGAACGTGGTCCAGCGCCATAATAACCATCACGGCTCCTCGGATAACATCAATGGTATGGACTCGCTTCATGCCAAAAAGGGTTTACTTCGCATTCCGGTAAAATACAAATTATTGAACTTCAGTCCACTGGCAATACGTAATTATGGCAGATACGCAACCGAATAATCCATTACACGGTAAAACTCTGGAAACGATCCTGACCGAACTGTTCGATCGCTACGGCTGGGACGGACTGGCTTACCACATTCCGGTCAATTGTTTCACCAACAATCCAAGCATCAAATCCAGCCTGACGTTCCTGCGCAAAACGCCCTGGGCGCGGCAGAAGGTCGAGGAATTATACCTGAAAAGTCAAAAAAGGTCCTAAGCAGGAAGTGGCGAGTTGGACAAGATCCTATTTAATATTATGTAATTGTTAAGAGTTGGAAAGTGGCGATAACACTCCGTTCATAGTAATTAAATTTGTCCATCCTTACTACATCTCAAGTACCAGTTGTGACCACCTTTCGATTGTCTGTCTGGCTGACTGCCGGTCTTTTGTTGCTTAATTGTTGTACCGTTTCTGCCCAAACATCGCTTACGCCTTCGGCGCCCATCGGTACCTGGTTTATTGGTACGGCCCAGTTAGTGGGTGGAGAGAAGAAGTGGGGCGGTTTTGCCGAAGTGCAGGCCCGGAGTAACGCACTCTTCCGGCAGTTTTTTTACAATGAACTGAAAGGCGGCCTCAGCTACGATGTAGACAAGAACTTTACGCTGACGCTGGCGGGTGGTCGTTACGCAACCTATGATTACAACGCGCTTTCCGACGGACCGCTCAACACCGAAAGGCGCCTGTGGGAACAGGTCATTGTCAACCAGTACCTCTCCCGGCTCAAATTTGAACACCGCTACCGCGTCGAGCAGCGCTGGTTCACGTTCCGCGACGGCACGCATCCCTATCGCAACCGGATTCGTTACCGGCTGAACGCATTTATTCCACTCAACAAGCGAACGATTACCGCCCGGACGTTTTTTCTGTCGCTTTACGACGAAATTTTCCTCAATCCCAAAGGCCCAACGTTTGAACGCAACCGCTTTTACACGGGTGTGGGTTACCAGATCGATACCCATTGGGTGGTGCAACTGGGTCGCGTCAACCAGACCAACTATAATCCGGCCTCGTTTGAACAGGGCGTGTTTACGCCACTGTCGGCATCGGGTAAAAATAACGTGGTCGTTTCACTGCTTTTTCGGATCAGTTCGCGCAAATCCACTGCCGAAAACCTGCCTTCTCAGCCGGATTAACCGAAATATAGCCCGTAAAGCAGTCAGATTACCCAGGAAAGGAACCGGCAGACCCGGCAACCAGTTACTAAGTCACGGCGTTGGGTAGGGATTATACCGGGTTGTTGCCTAACTTTACGCGCAGCTATCATGAAATTTGAAGGATATTCGATTGCTCCGGAAATAAAACAGAATCTGGAGACACTGGGCTTTAAGCGCCCGACCGACATTCAGTTTAAGTCCATACCGGCCATTCTGCAGGGGGAGGACGTACTGGCGATTGCCCAGACCGGCACCGGCAAGACGGCCGCTTTTGCCATTCCGGTCATCAGTATGCTCCACGACCGGAAAGCGTCGGCGCGACCCGAAGGCATCAAGTGCATTGTGATGGTGCCCACGCGGGAACTGGCCATTCAAATCACGGAAGTGTTCGTGAAAATCGGGCGCTATACGCGGGTAAAGACATTCTGCATCTTCGGGGGCGTTGATCAGGACCCGCAGATTTCGCGGCTGGAAAAAGGCATCGATATTCTCGTCGCCACGCCCGGGCGGGTTTTTGATCTGGTAAGCCAGGGCCACCTGAAACTCAATACGGTGGAAATCCTGATCCTGGATGAGGCCGACCACATGCTGGACCTCGGCTTTCTGAAAGACATCCAGGATCTGATTAAACGGCTGCCCCGCAAACGGCAGACGCTGTTTTTCTCGGCAACCATCGACGAAACCATCAAGAAGCTGGCTTACTCGCTGGTGCACAACGCCATCCGAATTCAGATCTCGCCGGATAACCCCGTCAACAAGAACATCCAGCACGCGGTTGCTTTTGTGGAGATGGACGACAAGCGGTTCTTTCTTGAACGCATCATCAACGAGCATCCGGGCAGCAAAATGCTGATTTTCGTGCGGACCAAGGTGCGGGCCGAGCGGGTATTCAAAGCCCTGGAACGGGTCGGTATCAAGAGCCTGACCATCCACGGCGACCGGGAGCAGGCCGACCGGTTGCAGGTAATGAAGGAGTTCCGGAATGGCGACGTAAAAATATTGATTGCCACCGACGTAAGCGCCCGGGGTATTGACATTCCGAACGTCGATTACGTAATTAACTACGATTTGCCGGAGCAGCCCGAGAACTACGTGCACCGCGTGGGCCGCACCGGGCGGGGGGTGCAGAAAGGCGAGGCTGTCTCGTTTTGCAGTGCCGAAGAAAAAGGGCTCCTGCAGGAAATTGAAACGTACCTCAACCGGCCCATCGACCGGCTGGACATCAGTAAAGCCGACTACATGGCGACCCGTGACTTTGCCAGTGATGTCAATTATGACCTAAAGACACTCCTGCGGGAAGCCGAGGAATTTGAGCGGAATCGAAAAAAGAAAAAGAAAGGATAAAGCGGCTGCCTCGGTGGAACCAGCGGGTCAGAATCGCTGGTCTGGACGATGCCTGAATGCCTAAAGCGGTCCCAGTAGTTCATCGTGGGCGTCGTTCCAGTCTTTGACCAGGAGTAGAATCTCGTCGTTGGTTAAGCTATCTTTATAACAATCCACCGGACTTTGCAGCGCAGCGGGCGCGTTTAGGATCGCCAGCGAACGAGCCAGTTCGTAAATAAGCTGGTCGCGGGTATCCGAGTTCGGCTGCTGGGGTAAATTGGCAACGGGAAAAGGCGAATCCGGCATCAGGAACCGATTGGTCAGCAGCGAGGGCAGGTCGTCGGGGTCGCATGCCTGCCGAAGAGCCAGTTGGTCAAGCGTCTGCAGGGCATCCCGTAAGTCGCGCCGGGCTTTAAAGTAAATTTCTTCCTCCTGCTCATCGTTGACCGTAATCCATAAGAGCAGCAATTCGATTTCCATTTGCCGGCTCAGACGCCGGATGCGGGTTTCATTCATAACGAATAGAGACGGTTAGTTGCCCTATAGGACGCTGCAAAGCCGCAGAAGATACCTGAAAACTCGCCCACCGACGCAAATTAGCGGACAACCTGCCGCGTTTTGGTAGGGGTGAAACGACCAGAACGAGCTTTCTATCAATGAAATAAAGGCCGGAATTCGTAAATTAGAAAAAATATTTCTGACATGGCGGAAGTGATTTATTCGAAGAAAGCGGGGCTGTTCCGTAATCCGGCGGTTCGACGCGAACTGGAGCAACTGGACCCCGAACAGGACTACCAGCGCATGACGCAGCTGCTGGTCGGGTATGAGTTTCCGTTTGATACCCAGCGGGCCCTGGAACTGGCTCTTTTTCATACCTATGCCAATCCCCGAACGTCGGCGCTGCTCATCCGGACCGGCGAGTTTGAGCGCCACGGCCAGAAACGCTACGATGACACCAGTATTCTGATTGCCTGGTTCATGCAGTATGGTCTGAATACGGAAATGGGCCAGCGCGCCATTGATCAGATGAACCGGATCCACGGGGCGTACCGCATCCAGAACGAGGATTTTCTGCTGGTTCTTTCGACGTTTGTCCTGTACCCCATTAACTGGATCAATCGCTACGGCTGGCGTAAACTAACGCCGGCTGAAGAGCGGGCACTCTTTCTGTTCTTCCGGGAAGTCGGCCACCGGATGCATCTGCAAAATGTGCCCGACACGGTCGAAGAACTGATCGCTTTTGCGGAGGCTTTCGAAACCGAACATTTTCGGTACGATGAAAGTAACCGGCGGCTGGCGAACGCCACGGTGCGCATTGTGGAGGACTGGTTTCCGAAGGCTTTGCGGCCCCTAGTACAGCCCACCTTTGCCGCGCTCATCAACGACCGCTTACGGCAAGCCTTTGGCTATCAGCGTCCGGCCGGTTGGTTCGTCGGGCTGGTGAACGGGGCTCTGTGGGTGCGCAAATGGCCCCTGCGCTGGATAACCTTCGAAGCGTATCCGGTCCTGGTCGAAAACAGTTTACATCGTTACTACCATAAAACGGGTTTGCCCGAAGTCGAAGCGCTGGGTCCCGAAAAGCTGGTCCGGGCGATGAAGCACCCGTCCTGAGCTAACTAGGGGGTAACAAAAAAGGGGCACCAGTGCCCCTTTTTTAGTTGGTGAATCGCGCTTAGTTTTTGTTGCCCGATGACAGCTTGCCGGCGGGTTTATAATCGTTGAGCTGGCTCTCGATCTTTTTCTGATCACCAACGATAATCATCGTCATGTCCTTGGGTTTGATGTACTGCTGCGTTACCTGCTGGACTTTCTCGGGCGTGACAGCCATCACGTTTTTGACGTACTCCGTCAGGTAGCTTTCGTCCAGACCGTTAAAATCAATAAACGACAACTGGTTGATAATACCCGCCGGACTTGAATTGCGGAGGACAAAAATGCCGGATTCGTAATTCTGGATGCCCGTCAGTTCGTCCTTCGAGGGGGGCGTGTTCTGGAGGCCGTTGATTTCCTTGATAATCTCGTTCATTGAATCGCCGGTGTGTTCCGTGGTCACGTCGGCCTGCTCCGCCCAGAGCGTTGAATGGTAGTCGTTGTCCAGATAACTGTTGGGCGAATAGGTATAGCCTTTATTCTCTCGGATGTTGCTGGTGATGCGTGAACCGAACGAACCGCCCAGCAGGGAATTGGTCACCACCAGGGAAATGTAATCGGGTTTGGTTGGATCAATAACCGGCAACCCGACAAGTAGCGTCGATTGGGGGGCCCCCGGACGGTCAATCACCGAAAACACTTTCGTTGTGCTGGGTTTCGCTTCCGGGATCATCATTTCGGGGCCTTTCCGCCAGCTGCTAAGCGAACTCTGGATGGCTTTCTCAACGGCATCTTTGTCGAACTTACCGGCTACGTAGATTTGCGTACGCTGCGCCCCAAACTGAGCATCGTAAAAAGCCCGGGCCTTGGCCAGATCATAACTGTTGATCATCTCCTCGGTTGGGTAAAGCCGGCCGTAGGGCTGATCCGGGTACATGGTGGCCATAAACTTTTCCTGCGCCTGGGTCTGGGGGCGGGACTTCTGGACGTTCAGCTGCCGTTTCAGATTGGCCTTCAGGCGCTCCACTTCCGAAGCCGGTAGCCGGGGCGAAGTCACCAGCTCGGCAAATAGACTGATCAGGGCGGGGGCGTACTCAGAAAGTACCGAACCGGACACAATCATTGCGCTGGAAGTCGAACTAACCGACAGCGACCCCCCCATCCGGGCCACTTCTTCCGCCAGTGCCTGCGCCGAGCGGGAAGTGGTTCCTTCTTTCATCAGGTTCGCCAGCAGGTCCGAGAGCCATACTTCATTCGCTTTTTCGTGCATATTACCGGTGCGGACGTAAAGCCGAATGGTCGCTTTAGGCACGTCGCCGTACGGAATCAGCGAGGCTTTAAGCCCATTCTCGAGCGTAAGGATTTGCCGCCGGGGCAGGTTGAAATTTTTGGGTTTGCCGCCGACGGGTGGGGTCTGCTTCTGTGCAAACAGGGTTGCCGTAGTCAGTAGTAGACCAGTGAGCAGAGGGAGAATGCGTTGCATGATCAGTTGGCTTTCTTGACGGGTTCAACAAAAAGAAGCGTGCGGTTAGTGGGGCGCAGGTATTCGCGAACGGTTCGCTGAATAAGGGCCGGAGTCACTTTATTAAATTCCTCCTCAAGGCCGTTGATGCGGTCGGGTTTATTGTCGAACAAGGCAAATGAGGCCAGTAAATCCGCCTTACCGAGGCCGGAGCTAACGGTATTGTAAAAGCTGGAACGAAGTTTAATTTTTGCCAGATCGAGTTGCTTCTGATCAATGCCGTTGCGGTCGAGGTCGGCAATAGCTTTGTCCAGTTCGGCCACAATCGAGTCGGCCGGAACGTTACTGTCGTGAATCAAATCACCCATCCAGAGCATCGGTCCTTTGTAGTTGAACATATTCCCCAGGTAGTTGATTCCCCCCGATACGGAGCTGGTGTAGCCTTTCTTCTGCACTAAAGCCTGATACAACCGGCTGTCGTTGCCCTGTAACAGCAGCTGATCGAGCATTCCCATGGCGTAGTATTCGGGCGTATTGCGTTCGGGCATCTGGTAGGCAAAAGCCAGGGCGGGGCGCGTCGCCAGCGAATCCTTTTTGATGGCCCGCTTTTCTTTGGTCTGGCGCGGCTCCGAAATGTTCGGTTGGGCGGGTAACTTAGCCGACGGAATCCCGGCGAAATACTTATCCACGAAGCTTTTAGCCTCCGCCGGATCGAAGTCGCCGACGATTGCCAGCACGGCGTTGTTGGGGGCGTAATACGTTTTGAAGAAGTTCTTCACATCCTCCAGCTTAGCCGCATCCAGGTCGCGCAGATCACCGTAAAAGTTGTGGGCGTTGTACCAGTTGGTGTTGGCGTACTGGGGCATGTCCAGCCAGGGGAAGCCCCCGTAGGGCTGGTTGAGCACATTCACCCGCACTTCGCTCTTCACCACGCCCTGCTGGTTGGCCAGGTTGTCCTGGGTGATGGCCAGTCCCCGCATGCGGTCGGC
>Ga0325400_1001453_pt1 | contig 19563 bp, 15 predicted proteins | sample PopdelMetagenome_2_FD_205662 | JGI IMG/M metagenome (GOLD analysis project Ga0325400, IMG submission 205662) | Populus deltoides microbial communities from Bellville, Georgia, United States - Xylem-PdKOR-R1 | ecosystem: Host-associated > Plants > Phyllosphere > Stem > Wood/Secondary xylem...
CTATATTTCTGAGCATGTATCAAGACTTTAAACCGAGTTAGATCTTCATCAAATTACACTTCACCATGACAGAGACAACTCTCTACTATTAGATCAAGACAAACTCCTTTGGTTGAAGTTATTGAGGTTGAGATCTGTAAAAAACATGTTCTTTAGCCAGAAAGCCAAATGCGATTTTTCTTAAGGAGAGTGACAAGGGCTCCAGGTTTTTTCATGCCCTTACGAGTCAGAACCACCAAATAAATTTTATACCAGCCATTCAGTGCAACCATGGTAATATTAGCACCTCTTTGGAAGAAGTGGGATCTGAATTTGTGCAATACTACCAGTGTTTGCTTGGTACTTTAAAAGCTACTATCTTCCTAGATAGTGCTGGGAAAAGTGGGGTGCGGCAAGGAGACTATTTATCCCCTTATCTGTTTATTTGTTGCATGGAATACTTATCAAGGATGCTCATGCTGGCTTGCAGGCAACCTGGCTTTCGGTTCCATCCAAAATATGGTATCCACGACATTAGCCACCTTTCTTTTGCGGATGATGTCTTGTTGCTTTCTCGTGGGGATTGCTCTTCAATTAATGGTATTTTCCAGCAGCTCACAATCTTTGGCAAGACTGCAGGGTTAGATATTAATCCGAGTAAGTTTTCAATTTTTTTTGGAGGTGTTAGTCCCAGTAATAAGCTAAGTATTCTTCATATGTAGCTTTCATGAAGGATGTTTTCCTTTCACTTATCTTGGAGTCCCCCTGAGCCTTTATAGGCTTCTTGCTAATCAGTTTTCCCCTCTCCTACATTCCTTAGAATTTTCTATTCAAGGTTGGATTGGCAAACACCTCATTTTGCTGGAAGGCTGGAGCTCCTGAGATCTGTTTTATATGGGAAGGTGAAGTTTTGGTTGAGCATCTTCCCGCTGCCAAAGATTGTTATCATACAAATCACTAGCATCTGCAGGAACTTCCTCTGGACTGGGGATGTTAGGAAGAGCACTTCTGCTTTGGTTGCTTGGAAATCTGTTTGTCTACCTAAGGTAGAAGGACGCCTTAAGTTGTTCGATATCAAAGCTCGCAACATGATTTTTCTTACAAAGTAGCTTTGGAATATCCATCTCAAATCTTATTCTGTTTGGATACGTTGGGTGCACCATTTTTGGATACGTTGGGTGCACCATTTCTACTTACGCAATGAAACTATTTGGACTGCTTCTGCCCACTATTCTTCCTCTCTCCTATGAAAGTCTATTATCTTCCTTAGAGACTACACCATCCGGCACTGTGGAAGTCAATCTGGGAGTATTGCTTTGATGAGTGGTTGGAATTATGGAATGGATAAATTTCTATTTCATGCTTATAACTTCTTTCGACCATCTAGCTCTCCAATCTCATGGGAAAGAGTTGTTTAGGAAAAGTGGTCTCTACCAAAGCACTGCTTTATTTTGTGGCTAGCAGTTTAAAGGAAGCTTCGAACTCGAGATAGGTTGCCTTTTCTTCCTAGTGATCCCCTTTGTGTGTTCTGCCAGCATGAGAAGGAGTCGCATGGCCATTTGTTTTTTTGCATGTGAATGGACATCCTGTTTGTGGGGAAAGATTAAGTCCTAACTACGGATTGGCTGGAGCATGACGACTTTGTATAATGCTCTGCGTGATCTGAGGTTTAGGAAAAGCAATCTTAAAGCTCGAATGCGAAGAGTTTCCTTGGGCATCGGTGTCTACCTTATATGGAAAGAAATGAACAAGCGGATATTTGAAGGAAAGTGCTTGGGGGTTGATAGAGTCTTCAGGAGATTTCAAATCTTATTCAACACAATAATCCACTTCCATATCGTGAACCACTCCCGACTGAATGTTGGCTTAGTTTATTTTGCTTTTACTGTTGGGGTTGCAAGCCTCTTATTAATGGCCTTTGTGTGTTTCAGTAGCTGTTGGTGGTTCTCTTAACTGCAAATTGTGTCAGCTATTGGATTTTCTTTTAGTTGGTATTCTTTTTGGTTGGTTATCTTTGGCACCTGCTAGATCCTGGGTTCCTTAGCTAACCGATGTGATACTTTTGGTTTTCTCTCTAGGTAATTATCTCCTTATAATTTTGATGAATGGGAGCATGTTTCCTTTTGCTTCTGATTTTTATATGTGTATATATGACTTGCCAGCTTCCTGGCTTATTTCACTTTGATCTATTATATTCTTACATTTGATTAAAAAAAATACGTATGATTGATTTTAAAAACACGAGTCCAATTAATAATCGATCCAAAGAAAAACATTAAAATATGGTTAAACATTGTTCAAATAAAACAAGGAGATGCAAATGGTTTATTGGCCCAAACTTAAACTAAGAATTGTCCCCAATATAAAGAAAAAGAGAAGGATAGAAGAGCAAATTCTAGATTTAATTTCTAAAAATAAAGATTAAAATGTTTATGAAGCTCCTCCAAACTTGAACAAACCTAGAACAAGAAAAAAAAATACAAGTAATAAGAAAAGAACAAATAGAAAAACAAAATGAAGGAATTTAAAAAACTTGGGTTGCCTCTTAAGAAGTTTTAGTTTATAGCTTCTAGTTAGATTTTTTTTGGTTATCATTTAGCATTGGTGAGTTTAATGAAGTGCTTGTGTTTATTGAAATCTCTATCCATATAAAAGCTTTAACCATTGTTCATTTACATTAAATGTGCACCTTATTTTCTAGTGCACTTCAACCATGCCATAAAGAAAGGTGTGGGTCATAATGAATTATCTTGACTGTAACTTACTAGGAAAGGGTTAAAGGCGAGAATTATAGAGAAGTATTTTCTATCTAAAAGCAAATTCATGTATTGATAATAAAATTAATTAATTTAATTATATTTTTATTTAGAATTGTGATTTATATTTAAATCAACATATTAAAAACCTAATAGGCCACACATTAAAAATTATTGGTAAGAAATTAAACTGAGATAATTAATTAAGTATTACTTGATTATAAATAAGTCTTAGAAATTGAGGACTACAAAGTAATTTATATAAGGGATTACAATTCTTGACCAAGAAAAATCAAGTAGGGACTTAATTGCATAAATTTATAAATATATTTAGAAATAAAATATGAGATATTTTTCTATTAATAGGGTAATCTTTTTTTCTATAATTAGAATGTTATGCCTCATAATTTTCTCAATATATGTATTGTATACACTCTAAGCATTAGATACACTTATATAGATAAGCATAGTAGAGAAAATAAAGATATAACACTAAAAGTATAGCAATTTCTCTCTCTTAAATGAGTTTTAAGAGATTTCTAATCTAGTGATTTATATGAATTATTATTAGAGGTCTGATAATTGAATGTTTTATGATTTACAACAACCTTGCATTGAGAAGTTTATTAAACTCCAAAAAGAAGAATTGTTTTTTAAAGAATCTTCACACAAATCATAAATGATCGTTTAACATGATCTTTAAGATTCCCACAGGCTTTAAAAAAATATTGTTTTGGCTACATTTATATGTTTTGAAAAACCTAACAAATCATTTATTTAGAAAATATTTTAGTTGAATCTATGCACATTTTTTCCCACAACTTTCACTATTTTCTCAGTGCAACTCTTGGTTGCATTCCAATGTCTAGAAATATTTTGATTACTTCTTTTAGATGGATAGAATTGATGATTCACCTTATTAGCAAGAAGAAGAAGAAGAAGAAGAAGAAGAAGAAATGTCTAGAAATAGAGGTGTGTGTGATTGTTGATTGATTTTGGGGAACACAACATAATTGCAAAAATGGTGGTAGTTACAAATGTGATGGCAAGAAAGAAAATATAGGAAAGAAGATGATCCCATTTAATTTAATTTGCAGTTGTGAATTGCACAGAGTTGAGGATTTATATTTAATTTAACCTTGAGAGCTTTTTAGTTATTAATTTAATTATAATGGCAATTCTGTGATATATTTTAAACTTGTTTGTTGATTGAATTTGCAACGCTAAACCTAGGATGTAAAGTATATTTTTTTACACTACAGAGGCAAAGTAAAACCCAGAAACCCTTTTGTTGATTTTTAACCTAAGAGCTTTTTTTGTTATTAATTTAATTAAGTTAAAAAGCTTTTCAAGAGTTCCCCTGCATTATTTCTCCATCAATCTTTGAAGCTGATCTCCTTGCCCCTTCTGTTGATTTTGGTGTTGGAACGATCGTTCGCAAAACCCAGAAACAATTATCTGAATAAATCATAGCAACAAAAGGATTGTAGGGTCTCGGAAATTATAGAAAGAAGGAACTTTTTTATATAGGAATATGAACTGTAAGGATTGTGCCAACGGCAGCGTGAGCGTCTAGCCCTGTATTCCCTGCTTTTTATCTCTTTATGCTTCTCATTCCCGCCAGGGCCGTGTATAGTGTTCATCCTCTATAGACATCGCTAGATATCTAATCACCATTCTACTCATTTAGTTACACACCAATTTATATATATCTGACATGTCAACCTAAAAAATTGTAAGGACAAAAAAAACAGTACAAAAAATCATCTCCATACATTTTTATGCCCCAAAAAGTGTTCAAAAAACAAAGAGTCCACAGCTAAATCACATTCGAATGAAGGCTGGTGAGAGATGGAGGAAGCGCATGTTCTACGGTAGGCCTTTCTGATTAGTTATGCTCCAGTAGAAACGAGTACGCCTTCTGTTAGTGCTCAGAGCCAGGAGTAGCATCATCTCCGGAACCTCGGCGCTTCTTCTTTCCCTCCCCATGCCTTGACCGTCTTGGTGCCTCGTCCTCACTTTCACTCTCATCATTTCTGATGCTATTTACAGCACCAAATTGATCTTCATGGGAAGCCTTTAATGTTTCCTGAAGGTATTTTCTCTCGTCATTTGATTCCCCAGCTGCACCCCTGACCACATCTGATTCTACACTATGCCTGTCATTTCGATCATTTGCGGGCGCCCTCTGGTCTCTCTTAACAGACCGGTTGTTGTTCTGGGAGGATGGCGCAGGAAACGGTGCAAACATGCCACCTGGCCGAGGACCTCGGAGAAGATTTGATGGAGTGGGACCCATCCCCCCAATAAAGGGAGCACGTCCTGGACCCATCATCATCCCAAATCCACCAGCTGGAAACACAGCCCCCGGTTGGGAAGGCCGCCCAGGAAACATCATACCAGATGTAGCACCAGTAAAATCACCAGAAAACCTAGGACCATATGGGGGGAATCCACGGGATGCCACACCAAAGAGATCTGGCATTCCAAAGCTATCGGGTGTAACAGCTCCATAAGAAAACCCGTCAGCACCCATCATCATGGGGGGGAAACCTCTGATGCCAGGGATGGGTCTAGCCCCACGGGCCATTGGATTGTGAGAAGGCCACATCATTCCTCTACCTCTCCCCCTGCCTTGAGCTGCTGGTCCAAGAGGCTGCCCAAAGGACTCGTCCTCCTCTTCACTTTCTTCTTCTTCCTCTTCTTCATTGTCCTCAAAGGGGACAATGTCAGGGTTCTCACCACCACTGTCAGGATTGACTCCCTTTTCCTTTTCCTCTTCTCGTTTTGCTTCTGCTGCAAGTGAGACTGCCTGCACCCCAGAAGGAACATTATTTAGATACATTTAGTTCATTGCATTCCATAATTTGGAGAGTTGCACCTTAGTATCCAATGCAATATTGGGTCAGGCAAGGCCACCCATTAAGCATACTGGTTTCATCAATATAAAAAATAGTTCTACAAAAGAAATGTTTTTGGTTCTGAGCTAATGGATCCCCACCTCCCTAAACCCTCAGCTACAACCACAGAATTCTAAATGTACAAAATCAAAGACGAGAAATAAATGGAAGGAGCTGACGTCCATAATTGAGATAATTTATAAAACATAAAAGAAGAAAAAGGAAAACTGATGCTAACTTGTTCCTGAAATCTTGAATACTAGGATTAATACCCTCGAGCAGCTGCAGGGTCTGACATTTTTACCTCAGTTTGTAAACATTTAAAACCACAAAAGTCATTCATGAAAAGTGAAAGAAAACTGGAAAAGAGAAACTTTTGTTTGCTTTTATAGCTATTTAACATTAGGGGGCCTCACTGAAATCTTTTGGAAACTATATGGGTGATAGTTACAAATTTTAAACTATTAATGCCAAAGTGAAATATCATTAAATTAGCAAGGACTAGAATATAGTAGATCCACCTGGTTAACATTTGTGACAAATTATTATTATTATTATTATTATTATTATTATTATTGGATACACTAAAAGCCTGCACCTATTACACCTAGGTCGCTATAGAGCATCGCATAAATGGAACAATAATGTGAAGAAACTGCATCACCAACAATCCAAAGGCACAACATTTACGTTTGTGAAAAACCACCAAGTTGATAGCAAACCCACCCTGTTTATCATACAAATCATTCAAGAAATAACCATAACTTTGGAATCTAAACTTGATTGAATTTTGTACATGAGTTCCTCTTTTTTAAATGTCTTTATATCCCAGTTCTTGTAGATTTCACAAAACAATCAATACAATATATATATTTGTTCCAGAAATTTGATCACTTATGTAGCAATGGTTTATATACCCTTGAAAGGGCATTTATAGAAAAATGTGCTCGATTGATCATTTTTCAAAATCTACAAGAACTCAACGAAAATATTTAAGAAAACTATAATAGAAAACGTTGTTCAAGTACAAATACTATATGGTGGTCATCTCAATCATGCAAAAAAGCAACATCCTCCATCCCATGTTAAAACCTATTTTGGTTGTTAAGCTGTGAACCTAATATCTTGTCTAATTTCACATGATCCCTTACCAATTGTGGGACAACCTGATATACATGTTTACATGCATCTACATGACTGTAAGTTCTATTGTATGTTCTCATATTTTGTTACCACATTCTAAATGCAGGGAAAATGGACAATAAACTTTTTTAAGATTATCAAGAGCAAAATCTTCAAAATGCGACTGCATTTAATTGCCAAAAAAGGAAAGGGCAATGGCACAACACATCATTCTTTTTTTCAGTCTCATTTTCATTTTCTCTTAATTGTTCAAGTGCTTCTTGATCTAATTCACCGTGTTTAGATGAAAGAAAAAAATTATGGAACAAGCATACCATAAGTTCGCTATCTGGCTCCAGATAAAGTAAGGACGCCAACTGCTCGCCAATAGAGGGTTCTAGCTCTTGACAATCTCTACTAATCTGCGTTCATGAGAAGTACAAATATTGCTTGGAATAAGCAAACACACTATAGCATCAATGAAGAATTGAAAAGACTAGCTGGACTAATATTAGGACTTGACTACAGCTTGTAGCTCCAAGAAGTGAAATTTCAACCAAGAAAACAATCATAACAAAAGAAATGCAGTGAAATCATATTGATATAAATGATTTCAAATGTGGAGCTCAATTATCAGAGGTACTTACATTTCCTGATGATTGCACTAATGCAAAAATAACAATGATGGGGGATACAAGAACAAAAAAATAAATAGACGAAGACCAAAGACAGTACCTTCACCGGCAAGTTCTCATTGAATGGGTTTCTCAAGTGGCGAGTTTTGTGGAAGGACAGTTCACACAACTTCAAAAGGAAAATTGCAATTAGCTATGTCATATATTTGTGCTATTTAAATATACACAAAAACTAATGTATCGAGATTTTTTATAATTTTAATGGCTATCCCCAGATTTTGAATTCTCACATTCAATAACAAGCATCTAATGCACATAATCTGTTATGGTAATATGAAATTGAAAAGCAGAAGCAGTCAGTTTTTGTTTTTCTGCCAGCCATGATATAACATTTGGAGAAAGGATAGTTGTGAATTCAAAACAAATCATATTCCATATGTTACAGTTCACATGGAGAAGCCACCAAAATCATGAGCAAGGCCACTCAGGAGTCAGGACTCCGCACAACAAATAAATAATGCATGATGACTTTTAGGAATCTAGTTCTCTCTACAAGCCATTGTTGCTTTTCTAATTAAAGCAGCCTCAAAGTCAAGTTAAAAAATACAGTACCTTTGTATACATTTCAAGATATATATTTTGTCAGATTGTCATCAAAGAACCAGAATTAGTTAGCGTTACCGAAGTAATTGATACCCCTTTTGAAGATATTGCCTGTGCCAGGTTTAATGGCACATTTTTTTACCCCTATACTGTTATTTTTTTATGGATTTTGTCTCTCAATGATTTTTTTTTATGAATTCTCTTTTCTACTATAAGTTTCATAAGGTTGTTTACCTCATGTCCAGTTCTATTGTATTTGATACCACATATAAAAAATCAATTCGTCAAGGCAAAAGAAAATTACACGTGAAATTTTAACAAATGGTCAAAAAGTTTCTAAAAAAAAGTGAAGGGGGATAAAGAAAAGGCCAAATTTGAATAGTAAAGAAATTGAATTAAAATTTTAGGAATAAAGGTTGTATACTTTACCCAATATTTTTAATTTAATTTCTTCAATAACATTTTAATTAATTTATAAATATTAATTTAATTTTTACTTTTAAAAAATCCAACCTTTGTTTTAAATTTGAGGAAAAAAGATACTTTACCTAATAAATATAATTTAATTTATTTCTTTAGTATTTTTATAATTTCTAATTTTGAAAAACCCAATCTTTTTTCCTATAATTTTAATTTAATTTCCTTGATACTCAAAATTGGTTTTTTTATTTCTTTTTTTATTATTTTTAAAATTTCCACATGTAATTTTCTTATGCTGTTATGCACAAATCTTTAACACATGGCACCCAATCAAAGGAACTACACGGGCAGATTTTTTACATAACCTACAAAACAAGGGTAGAATCTATTAAAAAATAAAAATAAAATTAGGAGCAACTTCCATATAAAAATACAAGGGCAAAACATGTCACTAGCCCATCCTCGACAACATGGGAATTTTAAGCTTACTTTTAAGTGACCATGTTATCAGCTTAATTTTTATGTGAAACATAAGTAAATTATATTCTAGCAGGAATTAGGATATATAAAATATCATCTCATGATGAAGATTTGAGTTTCTTGTTCTATTCCTTATTCCACATAAGTATAAAAGTTTTCATTATTTAGTTCAGGTCTAATTAGCATTACGAGTTTTGATTCCCAATATACATGCTAATGTAATCATTTAATTTAATAGAGAATACCCTCTTTTAAAAGAAAAATCCAGCAATTGGCTCCTTAAGATAGTATGGTGCATTAAGCATGAGTAATGAGAGTTAAACACTTAGTTTGATGTTTTAAGTAGTACTTACATGAGTCTAGTTGTCTAGAAAAGATTTCTTGAAAATGTTTACCAATTAGTATTTACTTTGAACATGTGTTCGGTTTTTCCAGTTCTCTAGAAAAAAAGAAAACTATTAAAAGTTTGTTTTCCAAATTCTCCTCTTTAAAAAACAAAGGCCCTCTTTGGTTCATCTATTATGTAATCTTTTTGACATTCATTATTTTAAACAATCCAAACAAGGACCTCATTCTCTGTTTTATAGAACTACCAGTTAGTAAGCTTGTTTTTATGGACAACTTGAGTTTAGAATAATGACAAAAGTGGAGATAAAATTGGAAAATTTATTCTAAAAGTAAACACGACATAAGGTTATCTATCATCTATGTACAATGTTATGCTAATTGTCTAATAACTCAACAAACCCTGTAACACTTTTCTTTAATCTAAAACCTTAAATCTCCATTTTCCAAGCCAAGGAGCATTTGTGTGATAAAAACTGGAACCTGTCCCACATCATGCACTAAACCTTCCTGGTTGCAGCCTGAGGTATCTGCATAAATCCTTTTTAATTTATAACTAACAAGATGTAGTTATGAGAGAAATAAAATGCAAAACTTTCACATCAATCAAATTTGTTAAACTCCAATTGAAATCAAAACAACTTTCTTCTCAATTTATCTATCATACTTCACTTCGGATTAAAACACTGATAGTCATTTTATAATTACAGTATCATGTCTTATCACTAAAGGCAGAAACAAATTCAAAGAAACAGACTAGATGTAGAGGGAAAAAGAATACCTTCAACCATTTGACTGAGAAATTCCTCCCATAATGCGCAGTTCCATGTGCATATTTCCAATTCCCCCCACCAACAGAAGCACCAATTTTGGATGTCATCTTTGCACAACCCTATCAACCATACACAATTTCAGGTTTAGCATCTCAGTCAGAGCAAACAAGGGCAACTTGATGCAACTTAGAAACCAAGTTAGCCAAGTAGCAGCCTTTAATCAAAACCAATCCAAAACAATTTTTTATAGGGAAAGTTGGGGATCCAAACTACCAAATTAAACAGCTCACTGAATAATAAATTCCAAATTTACCTGGAAATGTCGAGTCCGGTTTACTGAGAATATCAAAATCACGTTGTCAGCAGAGTCTAAAGCTTCATTCAGTTTAATTTCATTGCTCCTTTGAGTTGCCCATACTCCTTGCTGCACAGATAACTCCAAATTTTCACGGTTGCAACTCTTAACAATAAAGTACCTAAATTCCATATATGGGACAAATAAGTTAGTGCATTCAATTATGGAAAAGAGAAATTTGCAATTTAATTATAAACAAGGTGTGCCGAAAGACACTGAAATCAACCCCCAACTTATAATTGGTAGAGTACAATGTCTTTTTCAATGCAATGCAATAGTACAATTAAAAGGAAAGCAAATCACACAGTAGAAGTTCAATAAACAGAAAAAATACAAAAAGTAGATTAGAAATAAAGTGAACTCATGTATTAATAAAAACCAAGAACAGGCTACTAGCAGCTTGACCAGGCAGCCAGAGAAACCCACATACAGCATGCAGAACATCCTAAACACTAGCATGAGGACTTCAAGGTGATGAGGTCCAGTGGCACAAAGAAACTCCTACTTACACAAGCCCACATTCTCAATCAGTAGCAAAATAGAAACTGATATCACCAGAGAATTTTGCAACTTAAACCATAATGAAACTTTGCATTCTTAGTTAATCAGGATGAAGGAGATACTTCCCCTGTAAATCACTTTCACCTCTCCACGCCCATCTTATTTGCTTATTGACAGAAATCAAGATGCAAATATAAAATGGTAAATCAGCATGAAAGATGTGTTGCATTACTGAAAACAATTAATGATGTTCAAAAGGAAACGCATTTGAAAGGCTTTATACTATCAATAACAACTGTATCTAAAATTAAGTAATAAGCTGAGAGGAATTTCAAACACCTAAAACACACATGCTAACAACCTACCACTTATATGGGAAGTCAGGGAAAAGCCTGTTCCCACTTATTCTCAATAGATTCTAACAGTATACAAGCAGATGGGGCAAAACAAAACCTAGTTTTATGAGCATTTCAATTAATAGAAAATAAAAAATCCCAAACCATGGCACCTTATAAACCACCAATTTTAAAAGCACAATGCTCATAAAACTAATAGAAGATAAACTTTCGCCACTGAAAGGATATCAGCTCTAAACATCCATCCATTCATTGAATTTCATCACCATACCAAGAAAGCACAAGGACCTGCAGCCTTGCTGAGAGGCAGATAGGCCTATGATTCACTGCAAAATTAATAGTTGATAGCCATACCAGTTTAAATCACAAATACAAAGGATAGTTTCCTAATAATGAGTAATTTACAGCACAAAAAAATATCCTCTTCGTCCCCAAAAAACCCTTGTCAAGCAGAAATTTAGTCTCATCATTAACTTGCCATGTTCTGTCCCAAAAACACCAACAATGAATAACCAGTCAGTCACAAAACTTAAGCCAAATATCTATAAAGTTTAACAAGAGAATCACAGTTCATTGGCAACTCATCATGACACCATACTCCATGTCATCACTCTTCATTCAGTACCTTCTATGAGTACTTCATTTCCTGTCTTTCCAGGTAGATTCTGGCATAGTGAAGAATAGAGAAATGATATTTGATTTTAGTTCTTATAAACTATGAAGTATATGGTCATCAATTAAAGGTCAGTTCAACTAGATGATCTAACTTAGCGGACTATCCTATAGTTTAGCCATCCCTGCCTTTTCAGTTGTCTTAGGAATGGATAATTCTATACTTTGAGAGCATTATTCCTAAAATTTGAGACTTTCAAATAAAAATTGATCAAAATAACCTCATTGAAACCATGTGAAGGCTAAAAGAAACAACTATTTAGATCTGCAACTTATGTTTTTTTATGTTTTTTTTTTATTATTATTTCTAAGCTTGAACCTAGGGTGTTAGCATTGATGAAGCCGCCTTTCTGTAGATAATAAAAGATTTCATAAATGAAAAGAAGAAATTATACAGAGACAGTTAGGAGAACAAGCCATCCTCCAATCTAAGAAACAAAGCATAACAAAACTATAACAATAAAGCATTCCAATCTCGCCTCAGTCAGCTAAAGAAACTCCTCTAAAAGTACCTGAAGCATGACACCATAATGAAGCAAGAAACACTTTTCTATCTAAAAACAATTTCTTTATGTAAACTGAGCTCAAGAGCTCTAGCATTCCTCTCCAACAAAATACACCAAATTGTCGCATAGGCCACAGAACGCATAACAATTTCATGGTCTTTCCTTCCCCCATTACCCTCGTAGGAAATTGACAGGAAACCAGCAACCTTACTTGAAATATCCAAGGTTCTCTACCAACTCAAACAATTGGTGCCATGTATCCCGTGCAACTCACCATAATACAGACAATTTTATCATGTATATGAGAAAATGTACTAGAAGAAAAGAGAATAAAATTTCAAGGAGACTAGGAAGATGTACCCCTTGAAAGGTGAAACTAAAGATAGGGGAGCATTCCAGTCCCACCTCGTGTCAGCTAAAGAGATTCCTATAAAGCCTCTAGAGCTAAGCCCCATTGCAATGTCAAAAGGACTATCCTATCCCATAAACCTTACCAACTAGGAGAAACAAGGAGAAACTGATGACATGAATTTACAAGGATTCACATTCACGATTAGCTATCCTAGAGTGGGAATAACAATCATTCGTTTGAAGACCACACATTTTCAGTGACTGCCTCAGTGCCAAAGGAAATGAGGTTCAAGAGGAAAGCTTCAAAGCCATTTTTCCATTAAGAAATTTTTTTTCTCCACACAAACTAACCAGTACTAGAAGCCCCTCTAACCTTAGTGTAGCAACACACCCCTCAGCTGATAACATGGTCTCTATAACTGACCTTATGACAGATCATAAGAAATTCCCATTGCAAAAAATTGGAATCTTAAAAGAAGAACAATATAAAGGGATGCTAGAAAAGGAAGCTCCAAAGGAATTCCTCTATAAACTCAAATATCTTAAATTACATAATCATATACCTTCTCAGAACCCATTTTCAACGCCACTACCCTCCTACTCTTTGGCATCTTCTAGCACCTAATTAGCCACCAAAGCAGCATTCTATAACTAACGAACCATGCATACACTCTAGGATCAAAAATTGTATCTACTAAGCACCAACACTGCAAGAAAGCCTATTTCATAACACCATCAACAAAATCATGCATGAAGCTTTGACAACATTTATAGGGCTATAATCCCTCACTCTGGATCTTTGGTTTTTCTTAGGTATCAGCATAATAAAAGTTGAGTGCATACTCCTACTATTTTCCCATTAGAGGAGCTATTATTAATTAATCCTTCCTTTAGTTAATTTAGCAGTTTTGACATCATTTCTCTATCACCCCAATAGTATAAGGGCATTAACTAGGAGTTGTTCTAAATCAAGGTTTCTTGTTCCCATTCAGAAAGCTTAAATCAACTAAGTTAAGAATTTAGATATTTTAATTGTAAATGAGGAACCTCCTCTATGTTTTAGGAATGCTTTTTTTATTAGCAAGCACTAAATCTTTATTCTCTTGCAAAAAGTTCCAACATGGAAATCACTGAAATTACAGCTTTGACCTTGTTCACATATTCACTGAAAATCAGACTTTGTCCCCTAGGCTGCATCATAATGTTAATTTCCAGTGTCATTATTCTGAAGATGGTATCGTTGTTGAAGTGAATTCGGATTCTCCACCGAACTATGATGTCTGTACCTTCTTGACCAGTGAAAAATGGGATTCCCCGCCAATCTATGATGCCTACCCCTTTATGATGTCACTAAAAATCAAGTAGACACAAGGAGAACGTAAAGCAACTTATGAAAAATTCATCAGATTACCCACACTATCCTTTTCCTAAATGTATAATGCAGTCTCAAAGAAAGGATTCTAGAAAGTTATATGGTGGCAACAAATGTTGACAATGGAAATTAGGGCTTCACTTATGATATAATGGCCCGGGAATCAAACAGGTGAGACAAATCGCTAGTACATGTTAATTGCTCAACAATTTTTATCATAAAATGAGGCTACTATCTAGGACTTCTATATGCTTGATGTGCCAAAACGGGGACAATTTGCTTTAACCTGGGAACATAATGCGAGGGCTATAGTTAATTTAAGTGTTCTTATTATTGTAGGTTTCTTACTCCTATTCCAAGTTGTAATGTCATCCCGATTCATTCACAGCTTTTCAGGATGTTTTCTCTTTATCAAAATCATAAGTTTATATGTTCACTCATATCAAGTTCATTCTTTATTAAATTCAGCCGTTCTTTTTATTATTACTTGTTGCTTCATACTTTTCCTGCATCATTCATTATATCAGCCAAATTCCAAGTGACATTTTCTCCCATCCATTGCAACTCACACAATCAGAGCAGTCATCCTAGGATCATTCAAACTTGGAATCATACACCATTACATACGAATCTACAGCTTGAATTTTTATGTTCATGTTTACAAGCTTGTTTAAGAACACATTTCAAATTCCCAAAATTATGTTTTAAGGCTTAAACTGCATTGCAGAGCCCAATTATCTTTTTTGTTTACCAAACAATTTAAAAATAGGACTACTGTCTTGAGGACACAAACCAACTGAGTCTTAATCACTCTTAGCTGACTCACACGGGAACCTAATCCATTCAAAAAATTTCAAACACGAGCAAAAGCTTACTAATTATCCCTCGCCTCCTAATCCAAAACAGACCGTAACACAGATACATGTATATGTACACACAGACATACATATAACTAAATGAGTTCGTAGATAGATGAGGATGAATATTAACATAAAGCAATAAAAATACAGAGCATGAAAAACAAACTAGCATTCTATTTTGGGTTGTTTAGGCATGCACTTATTAAAACCATTTGCAACATCAATTACTTACCATGCATTCATCAAATTCTCTAAGGAACCTTACTGTGTCATTTGATGCAAAGGAAGAATGGTCCCTTGTAGCTACTTCTTCCCTTAGCAGTCTGAGTGAAAAATTGATTCTACAGCAAATCCTACCAATATACAGTTGCTATAAAAACAGCCAACTTTCAAAGGATGAACACAACTTTTACAATTATCAACCACTAATACAAAATGCATCAACTGAACAAGTTCAGCATGTATTTGCAAATTCATTTATCACCTTGTGGACATTAAAACTAGAAGTCATGTATGAGAAGAATTTAGAAGTTTCACAGTTGGTTGATCAAAAGAGTAAAAGGAACAAAGAGAAAGGTATTTCAATAAGAAAAATCAGGCATTCTGCTTAAGTTCTTTTTATTTTTATTTTTTTCTGAATTATTAAGTTCTTAATGCAGACATCAAATAAGCAGGATTATAATAGTTTTGTGGAATTATCAGACACAAGGATGTTTCTGTAATTTCTGGAATCGCACATGATGCAGACAACAAAAGGAAGCAGGATTATAGTCTCTTTCTATAATTATTGAACACAAGGGCATTTTTATAATTTCTGCTGAAAGTCATCTAGGTCTAGGTTTTTATTTTATGTTCAAGTGGCTTATTAGTCCTTAATTAGGTAGATTTAAATAGAAATGGTAGTATTTTCTTATTTAAGATTTAAGCCCTGGAATTCAACAACATAATGCTTTAGGTGTATGAGGAGACTATAAGTAGCTATGTTGGTATGCTTTGTTAAGAGAACCAGATCTACGAATAACATTTCCAGCAATTACGATTTAATGGTGTGTCATCCAATCAATCTTCGGTGTGACTCCTAGGAACCCTAGGTGAGATGCCTACTTAGGTTTTCTATCTTCTAGGTGTGATTCCTAGAATAACTAGTAATGTGAAAGCTGGTGGCCTTTTACTTTCACACCAATTCAAATTCCATGCCCTAAATCCCCTGTTCTTGTACTCTAAATCTCCAATTTCCATGCCCTAATTCTTTACCAAACCCTATCAGAACAGATACTTCAAAGATGTCCTGCATGAGTTCTTTGTTACTTACATATTGGTGGGTGTCAGTCATTTTGCATCAACAGCTTAAAATACCATCACACTAGACTAAGTTATCTGACAGCAAACAGCTATGCCCCAAGGAATCAGGACATGAAAAGTAGTTGTCCCTGTATGTGAGGCATTAATTAATATCTCAACACTGTTTAGGAAAAAATAATAATAATATGAGAAAGTTGCAAAACATCATTAAATTAAGAAGTATAGAATGCATTCTCAAAAGCAAAGAGAAGCCTGAAAAGCATATACCAATGAAATATATCCACAAACTTTTTGCACAAACACAATAAGCAACATTCTCAAAACATCCACTTCATAAGAGGAGTTATTTTTTTCAAACAAAGATTAGGAGATGATCTTTTGAAACAGTTTTAAGGGCCTTGACTGCAAGAGAAGTTGTCAGAAAAACAGGACTAGAATCTGGAGTAAATTGAACAGTAAGAATAGTTACAGCTGATGCATGTCTCTTCAAGCAATGATGCAACTATCCCATTTGTTCCACCCTTTATGGAACATAAAGAGATGCTGGATGCCTTCATGCCTGAGGCACGCCAAGAGCCATTTCACTTTAGCATCAGTAGGATTCAATGCATAGGATTAATCCTTGCAAATTATAGGGTTTGGGGACCTTCAAGCCAACTTACACAGGTGAACAGTTAGGGCAAATTAAAAGAGAGAGAGAGAGAGAGATAGAGAGAGAGAGAGAGGTTTGAAGTAATAACGGGCTTTATTAGATGATCATAGACTTTTGATACAGAAAGTCATCTATATGTGTAGTTTTAATAACGATAACCAGAATATCCAAGAAAAACAAAATACAATAATTGATTTACAAAACTCAATAAAAGACCTCAGAACTCTGAACACACCTAGATATTCCTGGTAAAGGCGTTGCAATTCTGTTCAAAGGATTAGGCTGTTGTGGTTGCTGGTGCTGGCCATTTGTAAGATGTGGTGTCTGGGTCTGTTGTTGTTGTTGCACGTTAGCCGACTCCGTTCCTGATGGTTTTATGATGGTATTGGGAGATTTTTCTATTTGTTGAGAAAAACCAGCATTCCGTTGTTGAAAATTTTTGTTAGAGGTCACACCATTGTAAGAATTCAGTTGCTGAATCTTTTGAACAACTTCTTCTACAGGAGGTGGAGGTCCAGGCAACTTGGCATGCCTATACCTGCAGTCTGGACCATTCGGACAAAACCCCAACTTGTACCTACAAGAACACACACACATTTTTTTCTTACTGATGATTCAAATGATGTCCTTATTTACATTAATATTTACTGACCGAAAGTGGCTTACTTACATATTGCACTCCTTGATATCCTCATTGGTGTGCTTGTAAACGCAATCTTGCTCCCTGCACTCTCCATAAAGTCTAAAAAACCGACATACAGGCATTCTAGACTTGTCATATTGGTGAAGGAAACCGCAGGCGTCGCCTTTCATGCAAAGGCTTCGAAGCCAGTGCCGACATACAGTCTGCCGGAAACTCCGTCGACCCGCCTGGATGTCCGCCGCACCAGAGTGGCTGTTGTTGGTGGTATTGGTGGTTGTGTTTGTGGTGTTGGGGGCAGCTGCGGTTGCGGCGCCGTAATTGTCGGATGGAATCGCTGGGATGGAGGCGATGGGGTTGGCGGGGCCCGAATCGAGGCCGCCCTCGAAGTCGAAGCTTAGAACTCCCTCTGAGTCCTCCATGGTATGGTATGGTAGGGTATGGCACTGCTGGTGTCTAATTAGGGCTTTATTTTATTTCTAAATCAAGGCCGTGTTGAGCAGAAACTGAAATTGGATGCCGGTTTCGTTTTTTCCTTCTTTTATAAATTACTCTATGCAGTTTTACCTCTCTTTACTTTACAAAACTACTCTATGTAGTTTTACCATGCTTAATTTAATATTATTTTGTTCTAAAAAATATTTTCTTCTTTCCGATTTTTCATATTACTTACTTTTTTTATTTTTTTATTTCTTAAAGAAAAAAATTAAAAAAAATAAAGTGGACAAAATAAACTAATTAATTAGTTTTAAAATTAAAGGGATTATATTAACTCATTTTTCAAAACAAAATAAAGTAATTTATATTTATAAACGATGTAGCAAATTTTCCACTACGCCAAGGTAGATTAAAGACCATATTAATCAGGGGTGATTATATTTGGTTTAATTTAGTTTTTATCAAAAAAAATAACCAAATCAAAATTTTAAAAAAACCAAAACCGAACCGAAACCGATTCAAATCGACCGGTTTTGGTTTGGTTTTTAGAACAAAAACCGGTTTGACTCGTTTTTTTCGGTTTTGCTCGGTTTTTTTTCCTTTTTTTTGGGTTTGGGTTCGGTTCGGTTTGGTTTTTTCGGTTTTATGCTTATAAAACCGAACCAATAGGTTTTTTCAAAATTTTAATCAGTTTTTTTTCACGATTCGGTTTTTTCAATTATTTTTTTTCCGGTTTTCTCGGTGTAATCAATTTTTCAGTTTTTTTGCTCACCCCTAATATCAATTGGTCCTCCATCTTGCATATAAAACATATCTTGTATAGGTAAAATTTTAAAAATAATGCTTTTATTTCCATGTCTACCAGTGACTTTATCCTTTATTTTGATTTCATATTTTTTTGAAACATAATGGTAAGGAAGTTAGCATGGTGAATTTGAAAGTTAAGCCATTGAATCTCTTGGTTTTGTTTTAGGTGGATTTGGATCTTGAGGATTTTTATAGGTATATTAGATATTTTGTTTTTGAATTTCTTGTTAGCTTTGAAAATCTTCTTGATTTGAAACACTTTATTCCTCTTCATTTTCAAAATTAGTTTTCTTGGTTTGATGGGCTATTGATGAAATGTATTTGATTTGTAATTTCATAGAATATTAATTGAGATGTATATAATCTCTTGGTGATTTTGTTGTTAGTGTACGTGTAATGTAATCAAATAGTTGGTTACACTTATACACTGATTTTGTTCATGTAAAAAAAATATTTTTAATAAATCCATCTTTTATTTTTCTTATTCATTTATGTTTGATTAATAAGTTTAGAGTAAAAATTCAATCATTGAGACAAAAATTCTTTGCAAAGAAAATTATAAAGTGGTTATAAATATGAAGATTTGTATTGTATCAAAGTATTGTTTATAAATATTCATGGTCAATGCTATATTAAAATTGGATATTAATTAGAGTTGTTGAAACCGATATATATTATGCTCTTTTTCTTATTAAAGAAAATAGTTATTCTCATAAGGTAAGGTATTAAGAATACCTA
>Ga0325400_1001455_pt1 | contig 19552 bp, 9 predicted proteins | sample PopdelMetagenome_2_FD_205662 | JGI IMG/M metagenome (GOLD analysis project Ga0325400, IMG submission 205662) | Populus deltoides microbial communities from Bellville, Georgia, United States - Xylem-PdKOR-R1 | ecosystem: Host-associated > Plants > Phyllosphere > Stem > Wood/Secondary xylem...
GAGAGAAAGGGGAGGAAATGAAGACCTGACGGATTGAATTGGCTGCAGATATGCGATCGGGTGAGGAGAGGTCTAGTGTCGCCGTCTCTCTCTTGCTCTCCTGCTTGACCAAACGGAAGTATGGTAAAATGATGAATGAATTCACGAAATAGCTGGGAGCATGGTAAAATGGAAGTCAGTGACGATTGAGTGATGACCTGTGGTATTGGGTTCTGTTAGGTCGAAGTAAAAGTCCAAGACCCTTCGGGACCTTTACTCTTTGAGAAGTTCAGCTAATGCCCGAAGCCTAAACTGTACAATCTCGTTGTTGTGAAACTGCTTTTCATCAACCATTGTGTAAGAAAGGCTTACTTTTAGCAGAATCCATTATAGCGCAAGAGTGAGAGAGCCTTTACCACATCAAATAAATATAACTAAACAGTTTTGAATTTTAACCATCTAATTTAATAGTTTTGCAAAAACCACACAGAATTCAATCATGGTATGAGGGCGATAGCTAAGAAAAAGGTGAAATTGCTTCCTTTTATTTTTGGCAGAATTCTGTGAAATCTTTGCAAAAAATCACACTGCATTCTGCAAAAGGTAAAGAAAAAAACGAAGCAAATCTTCCCTTCTTGAAAGACTCTAGTTTGTAAAAGCCACCTGTAAAATTGAGTGTTCTTCAAAATCTAAGAGTAACTGTCAGAGATATCTCCCTTGACATTTTGAGTACATGAAGCAGAACCTGAATTACTTCTCAAGATACAAAAATTTGGCCAACACCAAAAAAATCATACCTGATCAACACAACAGAAAGAAGCAAAGAAGATGGCATGAATCTCATACTCCATGTCCAAAAACTATGAATCAGTATACTGTAGGCTTATATACCTCATCAAAACCAGGAAATCTTAGCAGTGCAGCCCCTCTAAATAAAAAAAATAAAATTCATGGCTTCATTTCACTGCTACTTCTTGCACTTCCTGCTTATCCCATATCCTGAGATGCCACCATATAAGGTTGGGGGCACCTGTACGTTACAAAAAGAAAGAACAACAATGTTCATCTTCTGGAAAATCTACTTTTTCTAACTCTCCTTGCAGTTGCTGTATAAGAACCAACTCCAACAACTCTCTCTGGAACATGCTCTTCTTCCTCGTCACTGGTTTCATCAGTTCTCCATCTCAGCCCATCATTCACCTCCCTTTCATCAACAATGAACTCCTCTCTACCACTGAAATATAAGGGAAACATAAATACAACAGAATGAGAACAGAGCACTGCACTGCAATTAAATAAAGCGTTTTAAGGATGAGAATGGGTATTTTTGAACTAGAATAATTTCACAAGGAAGCATTAGAAGAGAGTAAGAAGAGGCAAAGGGAAAAAAAATTGTCTACCTCCAAGCTATGTCCATCAGATCATCTTTAGAGCTCTTAGTTCTAGGTCCCCCGTTTCTATCATTAGGTAAACCATTATTGCTGCCAAACAAAGCCACTGGATTAGCTGTAATCCTATGGGAATATGGAGGACTAGTATTTCGTAATTGCTTAATGAACCCATTTTGTTCCCTCTCTGGTGACATTTTGTCAAATAAATTGTGAAGCAGGTTACTGTTTGGAAGCACTTCTAATGAAGTTCTGCTGGTCTCTTTTAATGGTGTGGTATTCATGTGACTCCCATGATGCATCATAGGAGTTGAGATGCCGTCAAATTTGAAATTTTTGTTGACACTAACTCGACGCTTCTGAGTTCTTTCTGGACTGCTAGATAACCTTTGATGGAGAACTGATGAGGAGCCATGGTTACCCAGTTCCATGTGAGGATTCTTGATAGATGCACCAAATCTTGGTGGAGTTTCAAGAGCTGATGGTTTGAGCATGATGTTATGATTTGTCAGCGAAACAAAAGAAGAATTCGCAGGCAATGAAACCAATAAACTGCTTGACTTTGGCTCTTGTACCATGGGAAGATCAGCCCTTTCTTGAATTTCAACTTCTTCTCTAGACATCCTATGGACCTCAGGTGGCAATTTTCCAGTCTTAACTTGTTCCTGTTGAACTTTTGGCAGCAACTGAATGGATTGGACCTGTTTAATGAATGTATCATGGTCAGTTACTTTAAAGGGTGTTTGAAGTTGTAGTAGCGGTTACTTTTCAAATTACTTTTTTATTTTATTTTTTGAAATTTATTTTTGACATCACAATACATCAAAACAATCCAAAAACACTAAAAAAAATTATTTTGAAGCAAAAAAAAAAAAACAAATTCAAATTTTGACGAAATACAGGTTGAAACTCACTCCCAAACACCCCCATTAATATGATTTCTTCCCAAACAATAGTTATGCAGGGAAGTTATATTACCATTTGCATTAATAGACAATGATTTTCAATCTAAGAAACCTAGTATCAGTTAGGCACTCCTAGCTGGTCCAACACTGCAGCACCTAAAACTTAGCCCTTAAGAGTTCCCATAGAGTTGCTTTAATTTTGTGCTTCTGAGGAGTGAGTGCTTTTGGAAAAATTAATTGACCGCTATTCTGGTTTTGAAGATTAGATTAAAAAAATAAGACTTGAAATCAATAACAACCTCATATTTAACGCTCCTTTCAACAGAATAAACCTGAACCAATCAAAAAGCATACTTCTTTTTGGCAAAAATGCAGTAGGCACACATAATTTCTACATGATTTTAACCACTTACAACAAGTTCTTCTCTGCGATGACTTGCTGATCTTATTCTGGATAAAGCTTCTCCACTGATAGAATTTTGTGAAATGAACTCCTGCTCCATGCTCTCAAGTTTAGAATGAACATGGTATGCCTCCGCATATCTGTATCGCTGGAACAGAGAAATATATATGTGATAGCAGTTTGTCAAGTAGTCTAGAAGTAATAAGAAATTGGATAAATAGAAGTGGAACTTTATAGCAAAATCATTCACAAAATTACAAGTTACAGCATCAATTTATTTGATATAGCATTCCCTGTGGAGGATTGCTCGAGCAGCACTAACCACTAGCATTCCAGGTTTTAAAATCCAGATCTTAAAACAAACATTAGATGAGATATAATTGTCTTCCATCAGTGTTCATTTAATTTTCAACCTTACTCCTGCTTTCATTTCAGTACCAGAGGTCAAGAAACGCTAACAGTTGGTAATAGATAGTAGGGGCATTTTGCAAATAATTTTATTTATGTAAAGCCATCATTTTCAAAAATAAAAGGATATTGAGATGAATTTGTCAAATCATTTGCAGCAAGTGACTTCGCCTGGTTGATGAGCTGTAGGAGGAACTTTGCTTTCAATTTATATCCAAAATTTCACCGTGAGAACATTTTGATTAAACATGAACACATGAAAAGGAAAATGATAACTTTTGAATTGTACCTGATATGGAGTTTGGCGAGCCAGTGCCAATACTAGGACTATATAGCACACATGATTGCAATATAACAACTCAGTAACATACACTTAAATGTCTCATCAACAGTTCGACCAAACAAAAATATCATTGATCCTAGAACAGTCTCCAACCTAAAAATCCATTGTTGTTAAGCAAGAGTAAAAGCAAAGTTAAGGGAACATTGAAAATTAACCAAGTTGGTCACAAAACTAAACATATCAAACATTCAGTTCATCATCTTCTTTTCTTTTCCCTTTTTAAGTGACAAATTCATCAACAAAAGAGCCAATCTTGTTTCAAACCCTGACTCAAAGTTGATTAAGATCAGTGAAGTTACCTGAAGATAAAATACAACAAGAAGGCTTCCAATAGTAGTTGAAGGGTCATGGAAAGCATAATCCAAGAGACACTTATGAAGATATTTCTCTTCATCCAAATTCCATGGCAACCCTATCATTCGATCTACCAGATTATTCTTGATACAGAGACAACAAATTTCTGTCACCAATATCTCCACCCAGTTTTCCCAGGTCCTGCATTCACCTTTAAGATCAACAGAAGCATCTCGAGGTGGTCCGGCCTTGAACTTATTTTCCCTGACTTTGGTGCAGAGCATTCTCTGATGCATAAACGCTTCAGTCAACAGTCCACACTCCACCCTAACCTGAATTGCAGTAACAGCATCACTAAGTGAAACCATTTGAGATCCATCATGCCCAGACCATCTTAAGACCATCAATGCTGTTTCAGGATTCTCCCTTTCCAAAAGCACTTGAGCAATCTTAGGATGAGTTGATGGGCCTGAAATCTCAGGAAGAAGGTTGCAAGCTTCCTGAGGAACAAAAATCAATGAACAGCTGTCAGCATCTAAAAAGGAACTTGGAAAGCACATATTTCATTTCATGAGAGAATTAGAAAAAGTGCCGCAGTCATTCCCAAAATGTAGCTACAATACACAAGTATAACAATACAGAATATCTGCCACCACAAGTTATTGAATATGAAGAGTTTTATGCATTTTAAGCAATAGCATAAAGAATGCACTGATGGATCTCAATAGGACATTTTCAAACACAGAGTATAATTTTCTTGTAACAGATTTTTACCTGTTACCAATGAAATCTCTGAATCTTTTACTTTAGAAGAATACAAAATAAAAACTTTGAATAATGTAGGAATTAAATAGAGCCTCATTCAGATACTTGTAGCTTCAACAAGCTGTATTATTAACAACACATTAAGTGAAAAATATATATACTTGAGAACCTAAATTAAAAGATTTCACTTGTATGTTATATTTCTGTATCCTTAAACTGTCAGACTCCATAATTCATATACAAATAACAAGAACTCCTAACAAGAATTGTAGCGTGATGCAGTTTTTTAATGCTATATCCGTTGTCTTGATCAGAAATAAAACAGATGATTAGATTAATTCAATAATTCAGTATCAGAATAAGTAGACATTCAATTACTTGCAGAGCTTCTTCGTTGCTATCGTCCAGAAGATAGAAGGTAAGTGATTCCAATAATGAATGCCTGCTTATACCAAATGTAGCTGAAAAGTCATCTACAATGTGTCGCCAACTTTCATCTGGCATCGTCCAATGTCGATCAAAAAGATAATAAAGAAACTGTTTTTTATGTTAAGAAAACAAAGGATGACATTACGTTCTGCAAGATGAGAATATATAATTATCAGAAACATATTTAAGAAGGATCAAAGAGATAAAGGATACAATTGCTTGCTTTGCAAGCACCAAATCTGAACTCCCATGCAAAAAGAGTACATCAACAGCAGCTCGAAGATTTTCAAATGGATAGCATACTTCCAAACCCTCTAGCTTAGACTTGCAAAACAACCCTCCATCCTTCTGCAATGGTGCAAGTTCTGACTCTTCTCCCATCTCCTGCATATGATTCTGCTCTATCTTGAGATTGGCCAGAGCATCTTCAATGAACAAAGAACCAGCTAGCATGCTGGACTTGGCAGATTGATTTGCTACATCAGGCCATGAACGCTTAATTGCAGCTGATTTCCTTTGATGGACAACAGAACGCCATGACAATAAATTGGTATAACGAGACCTCACATTCTCCAGAAAGTGATGTCTTGCACACCATGCTATAATCTCCATATGCTGAAAATCAAGAATCAACAGATAAAATGGGTTATGAATCGCATGCAGCAATAGAAGACATGAAATGGCATGTTATGGTTTCTATAACACTTGTGGAAGAAGAAGAAAAGCTGTTCTCAGTTCAATAGAAATCATCAAGTCAGTATTATTATTACAACAATGATGATAATGATAAAAATACAAGAATTCTAAATGTGCAGGACATTTCTGAACTCCAAGCTCCAGTTTATTGCATGGTGGGCTTTTCAAAAAATCAACTAATAGATCATGGGATTCTAAAAATACTGGAAGAGAATATCACAAAATATTCACAAGGGGAAATGAAAGGATGGAACTAGGTGACATTATGTACAATGGAACAACAACATATAGGAAAGCAAGAACTACAGAAAAAGTTCTAAGTTTAGAACCTATAAACACTTGAAGGTAGCATTCTGTTAACAACTCAATCCTTTAAGCAACCGAACCTGTTTCGCCTTTGAAATGCTCTCTTGAAGGAGCTGCAAGTCATGAAGTCGTGCTGAAAGACTATCCTTAAATGATGATTCCAAAACTTCAAGGACATTGGATATTCCAGCCAAATGCACAGAAAGTTTAAGAAGTAAACTCAACCTAGTTTTCATTTCTTCTGCTTCAAGATTATCTAACAAAATGTTAAGACTATTACACTTTGTTGATCACCCAAACAATATAAATGCAATTACACAAAGTAATAACAACCCTTAGAATATCAAATTTGAAAAGTTTTGAGGATACATATTACTTGAAGTTCCGCTGTGATTTTTTTAAATGTCCGCTTGCACCAATCCTTGACAACCACTTCATCCAACAAGAAAGCAATGACAGGATCGCTAGACACAGCACTTTCATCCATACAAATATCTGTAACATCTGTTAAATTTATGTTAAGGATATTCATAAGTTCAAGCATGGAGCCTTTTATCTTTTTTTCTGAATTTTATTTCAGAAATGAAAATAGATCTTCTATAAAGCATGAATGCCTAGACAGTCACACAGTAATAAAAGTATTAGGCTGTTCACATTTCAAATATCACTTTTACAGTTCAAATGCTTCCATTTAGAAACAAAGGAAAAAAAGTGAAGAAATAATATTTTAGGGAATTGCCTTTGCAAGAATTTTAAGGGTAGATTTCATTTTAAAATACTAGAAATGAATCAAATGCACCAATTTTTTAAAAGTGAATAAACATAGATGTGGCTAAGGTAGATGCAGCAAAGGGATACAGTGACAAATCAAAGAAACCAGGTTATTTTCCAAGGCAACATCAAATAAAGAATAAAGCCGTTGGACATCAGCAGTTAATTCATTGTCCACATCTTCTTTCTCCTGAAATCTTTCATCACATCTTTTGGAAATAAGGCCAGCCTCTATGCACTCGTAGTAAAGGCGAGGATGGAGCCTAATTCCGGTCTTTGGAATAGGTATTCTACAAATTGGGCAAAGATCACACCGTTGACTACACTCAGAGCATAAGGAAGCATGGCCACATGAGTTCAACACATGCTGAACATAGCGCCCACAACTTCTCAAATCTCTAGTTGCCCGGCAACGCTCAACTTTCGCTTCGCTGCACAACTCAATTAAATCAATAGATGCCAAGTGTTCCAATGCTTCCTGTGATAAGAATCAGCACAAAAATAAAAATTTCTCATTGACCAAGCAACTGGTGAATATACAGCAAGAGGTGTGTCATATCCCTATTCTGAAGTGCAAAAAACCAAACCACAAATACTTAAATCCCCAAGCATGGACTGGTGACAATTGGACAAGAAGAGAACTTTAACGCCAAACATTCTATACACCATGATTTAGATCTAAAATCCAATCAGGTCAATTCATAGCATTACTCGTGTAAGCAAAATTGGTCCCCGCAAAACATCCTTTTGAAATAATAACGGGTCTTAACCTTACTAGCTTAGTCAAAACAAACAGCCAGCAGCTCATACAATTGCTATCAAATCCAGTTTCAAGAAGCATGCCCGTTAAGCAAAAAAACAGCTAGAGACACAATGTATGAAGTAGCTAACCACTAACAATCCTCGTTGTACTACAAATTTCACTTCTTCCTCATCGTATTATGGGTACATCTAAAATAAATAAATTGATTAGCAAACGATAACATTTTATTGTTCTCTAATCCTACCGAGGAAAGTTCAGTTGTCAATGATGGTTCAAAACCTAAATTTCCGTTCTCACTAGTTTCTCGATCCCACACTCTACAACAAAAATGAAAATACCCTAATCCGCTGTATAATTGAAAATTAACGTGGAATGAGGTCCATTGGACTAACTATAAGCAGATAAATACATAATCACAAGCAGCTACTACTTGAATAAAAAAGCTTACTTAAATTCAATGACGCTTCAAACAACAAAACCATAAAAAAAAGAGCTTAGGTTAACTCTATCTGTTACAGTGAGTTTGTGAAGCAATAACGATCCTAAAACCCTAAAAAATAGTAGTAGGACAATAGCTAGGAAGGGCTTCAGGGTTGTATAAAGTAATTGAGAAAGAGTTTCACGCACTTGAACAGCTCGGCTGCTGTAGTTAGGTTGACGAGGCAAAGCAGTGGATCTTGCAGTGCCTCCACCGCAGTCGGCGGAGCTGGAAGGTGAAACCCGACCGTTCATATGGTTTCGCTCCATTTTCTCTCGGAGAAGAATCCGTGATTCAAGCGACACAAATTAGAAGGGTGGAAATGACTAAAAAAAAGGGAAGATGGGGGAGGGGCGCTTCAAGAGAACGGTGCCATTGGTAGCTAGTTAAGCCTCTGAGAAAATAATTCAAATTTTTCGCAAATAATTTTTGGTGTTGGAAGGGAAGGAAGATGCGTTCGTTTTTCCAAAAAAGAGAGGCCCGGGTCGAGTCCAGTGGTAAAACTGGGCCTGTCAGACCACGGTAATGTTGCTTTACACCAGCTATGACACTGGGCCAACAGTCCAAAGCCTGATGGGCAAGCTTGCATGTTATTCGCCCCTTGAATACGACGCCGCTCAAGTTGTTTGGGCCTATCCACCTTCCAAGAGAAAACATTCTCTGGGCTCTTTGTTTCGCATAGCGTTTGTTTTGCTGTGGTTGAAACTAGCTATGAAGCGCCGGTTTTTTTTTTTCCAAGGAAAAAATAAACATGGAGCTCTCCAGATATATTTTAGATATGTGCCGATAAAATTACATTGATCCACAGGTTACGTGGAGGATTAATTAATGGAAAGAAAGGCCCAGATACATCTCTGGGTTTGCAAAGCTAACCCCGCATGTCTAGCCAGTTTATTTTTTTAAGTTGGCTGACACGACGAATAAAATGTCACGCTTTCAAAAAAATAATTAGTTAAATTACTTATTATCTTGAATCCAGAATTCAACAATCAGAAATGTGGTTGAGAAATCGAGGATGGTAAATTTTTGGCCTAAAAAGGGATTTTCAACATATTTTCACTCATTAACACCTTTATAATTTCAAAAAAACTAATCAATAAACTCAAAATATACTTTAATTGATCCAAAAACAAAATTAAGCTGTGGAAAAAAAAATTTCCAAGCCTGATATTTTTTTTTTTGTTAAGATAAAGGGAGAAAATATCTATATGAAACTCCCCTCATTAATTGAAATTCATTCACCCCAAGAACGATTGATTTTTTTGTTAAACATTGGATATTTGTCAACTTTCTCTCTTCTTTAACGTTTTTTAGCGACTCTCCTCTCTCTCACTCTCATCTCTCAAACCTGGGATTGAAAAATAAATAAAATAAAGTTTTGGACCAAAATATTCAATTAAAAAACTAAATAGGCCAAAAAGAAATTTGGCAAAACTAGTCATGATCTCGCAAAACTAATCATCATATATTTTAAGGCTAAATTTGGACCTCACTTGGTTCGTATTACATTTTGTCTCAGACCAAGACATTGTTAGTTTAATATGCTATGTATCCAATCAGTTGGTTACACGTGATATTATTACACTTGTGTGAATACATATTTACTATTAATAAAGGCTTAATTTATCTTTAAAATTCATACAATATTATATTAATGAATCTAATATTTGATTTATAAATCAAGAGTAAAGATAAAGTTCATGGGATAAAAATATTTTATAAAGGAAATTATAAAGTTGTTATAATTATGGGATTCATATTACATCAAAACATTGTTCCTAAAATGTTTATGGTCGATGTTTTCTTAAATACTGGACAATTATTAAAACCATAGAGATTGATAAATGTTATATTCTTTTCTTTATGAAAAAAGTAGTTGTTCTTATAATTTGAGGTATAAGGAATGCTTAGAATTAATATATAGGTGCTTGTCATAAGAAATATACAATAAACAAGCTCACATAAGAATTTTATATGGAGAGATTACTTATGTCTATGGAAAGACTCATGTAACAGTTGAGTAAGTGATATGTAGACTTAAGATCACTAAGTTATCTTATATAGAGAATGTTATGTTTTAATCATATAACATGTTATCTTAATCGAGGTAATAAAGGGGTGTACATTGGGCATAACATAAACTATATGAAGGTATTTGAGTAATCAATAAAGGATTCATCACCTTAGGTGAATTAAAAAAAATGTTTCATCTATTCTCAAATAGTATTAACTAAGAAATCCTTGGCCAATGTGGAATGAATTTTGAAAAAAGTTTCAAGTCTTATTCAAACGATCAATTACTATTATGTAGAGAACAAACATGATTTAACATAGCAGACACACTTCATACTTTAATGTTAAATCAAAACATTATTGATGAGAGGATATTAATTACACTAAAAAACCTTTCACTTAAAGGTTGGGTCAAATCAATAATGATTTTTGTAATATTTGAGGATCATAACACATTGATAGACGATGTATCTGATCTTCAAATATAAATTAATTAATTATTGAGTTGATAATAAATTAAATTGTTTAATTTATTGAATTAGAATTAGAATTTATATTTGAGCCAACATATTAAAAACCTAATGGGTCACATACATTAAGAACCATTAGTCATAAATTAAACTAAGATGATTTAATTAAGTATGACTTGATCAAAATATATTTTATAAATTATAGACTATAATATATTAATACAAAGATTATATTTCTAGACCTATAAAAATCAATTTGGGACTCGACTAGGTTAATTTCGATATTTTTCTAAATTAATGTATGGATATTATTCATGGGGCAAATTGATATTTTGCCAATTTATAAGGTTTTTCATATTTTCTTATAAATAGTAAGCTATGCCTTTTTTATTTTAAGTGCTTGTTTATTAAAAAAAAAAACTACATAAGTTACAAAATAAAGATCTAACACTCTAGGCATAATAATCCCTCTCTCTTAAATTGGGTTTTAAGAGATTTCTCACTGATGATTCATGTGGATTATCATTGGAAGCTAGAGAATTAGATGACTTGTAGTTTGCGATGACTTAACCTTTAAAGAATTATTCAAAGCCGAAGAAAATCAGTTTCAGGTAGTAAATCTCTAAACAACTTTAGATCTATCTAATATGATCTTATTGACTCCAAAATAATTTTATTTTATTATTTCCATATATAATATTTAGAAATCCAACAAACACATCCATGAATGAAGGCTACTAGCCCCATTACAAACCGTGGTCTACTTGCTTATTAGTGTGACCAGGGACAAGGTGTGTGAGTACTTATTGTTGGTATGTGAATGTGACACTTGTTATGCCAAGCTATTGTGTCCTCCATTTGGGCAATGTGTTGGTACATGTGGAGTCAAGAGTTACAATGTGAGATTGTGCGTGAGGAGGAACTATACAAGGTATTAGGTCTTACATGGAGGACTATCTTTTTTATTGGGCAATGTAACCTAACACTTCAGGATTGCAATGTCTGTGCCAGAGAATTTCATTTCTTGATAGTGATTTAGCTCACTTGAAGCTAAATAATGATTCTTGTTGGGAAATCCTTGTTCTTAATTGGAGTTAATTCCTTGCACAATATGACAAGCCAACATCCTTCATAGTCATACTTAAAAATTCTATGCGACATATTGCATATTCTTATTTCACTTCCAATCTTGGGTGAATCACGAACTTTTTTTCTCTCAATTATGAATGGTTTAAAAACGCCTTATCCGGTAATAAAAATACAATGTTAAACTCGTCGTCATCAACACCTTCGTCACCTTCCTTTCTCACCCATATAAAGACGTTTGCCCCAACACTATATTAGAATGTGTTGTGGCTAAAATTAAACAAAAAATAATGTATTTGGAGTGGATTACAAGTCTATAATTCCTATTACTGATTTTGTTAGAGATATATTCCTTAATTATAGAACATATGTGAGCAAGCCTTGTCATAACCCAATTCTAGGTTATTCCAAAAAACAAATCATATTTTTTTCAAAATAAAAATCAAAAAATAAAATAAAGGCTGGCAATATGGAAAAAGCAGATCAAGGAGGACTACAAAAATAGAAAAAAATCAACCTGTAATTTTTGGAGGAAATTCAAGGCCTAATTGTACCCTATTATGCCCAAAAATGGAGAAACAATGCAAATTCAAAGTCAAATTAAATGATTATTGCGCGAATTTGCATAAAAAATTAAGTCCAATGATATAATTAAATTTTTAATATGCCAATTTGATTTAATCATGGGCCAAATTAAATTTTAATTATGTTTAAGAATTAATTTGGGTCCAATTAAAGGATTTAATTAAGTGTAAGGACTTAATTATACTTTAAATGGGTCAAATTAATCTTATTTGGGGCTTAATTGGTGAAAAATTAAGTTTGGGAGCCTAATTTAGGCTTAATTGAGAAGATTGGAATTTTAAGATACCAAATTTAATTTTTACCAAGTTAATGGATTGAAATTAGGGGTCAAATTGCAAAAAAATTAAAGTTTGGGGGTCAATTAGGGGCTAAATTGAATAAATTCGCAGCCAAGAACTATATTGCAAAAGGCGCGTAAATCCGGGGCTCAAACAGTAATTCATCAGGGCTTAATTGCAAAAGTTTAGGGTCAATTAGGGGTTCAATTGAAAGCAATTGAAAGAGAAAAGACTGAAATGAACTTTGGCCAAATATAGAATTCTGGTATTGTTCATTTTCTTTAATTCTCTGAAATAGCTGGTCCGGTTACCTACTTTGTAATTGCATTTAATGTACCTAGCATCAACCAAATTTGCCAAAACTTACACGAAACTGATCATTAGACATCTCTCTGCGTCCGGGTATGGTCGTCCTCGGCTCACTGGCAAATAAACAGACGTGGCACCACCCCAAAGAGGCCAACTTAGGCAGCCTACAGCTGCAGATTTGACAATTTAACAGTGCGCCATGCCTACTTTGAGCCAATGGTTGGGATCCTTCTCAACTAAATCAAGGGCTGAATTTTTTTTCTAGTGTAGACAAGTTTGCCCTCTTCCACCGTCTATAAATAGCAGTGGATTTGATGGCCTGAGGGAGGAGAAGATTGGGTCCAAAGTAAGCCAAAAAACCAGCCTTCCTCCTTCTCCCCGCTGCAGATTTTCTTCTTCTGTTCCTTCTTCTTTCTTCCTCCGCCACATGAAACCAGCACCGTCACCATTTCTTCCTCCAGCTCCGCCTTGAGCAACCAACACCACCAAGCTTTGCCAAGACCACCGTGAATGTTTTTCTCTCCTCTGCAAGACGTTCCTTCTTCCTTCTCTTTCCACCGTGTCTTCAGCCCCTTAAGACCCCGCATACACCTTTCTCCTCCACCAACAGACGGCGGTGCAGCCTCCCTGCGAACCCAAATCCACACTGGTGGAAGAATAGCCACCGCGACCACCGGTCCCACTCCCCCTACAGATTTTTTTCTCCTTCTTTCATCCTGCTCTGCCACCAACCACCAGCCACCAGCTCCACCATTGCAACCACTGGCAGCACACCGTCATCCTCAACAAAACTACCGCCACGCCAGGTTGTCCGCCCTCTCTCCCCTTCCCCTTCTTCTTCTTCGCAGTCTCTGTTCACTAAGTGAACAGTGGGCGTGAATTATAATTCACGTCTACTGTTCATGCAGTGGACTATATCTACTATATCTATTTTAAAAAAAAAATCAAAATATTTTCAAACAAGAAAAAAATATTTTGTTGCATACGGCCAAATCCTAAAAAATTTTCAAACATATTTTTCATGAAAAAAAACAAAAATTGCATCTTTTTCATTTTTTTTAAATAATCCAAAAATGAATATCATAACCAGTTTATGATCATCCACTAAGGTTTGACCAAAATATCAAAAATATTTTTCCAATCTTTTTTTTAGGATCCAAATGTAGACTTTAATATTTGTGAGGTGTAAAATTACACGATAAAGAATACCCTCAAGTATTAAAGATACAAGGTGTAAAAATGCGATGCTAAAATTCAGACTTTAGAACGGTTAGGATTTAACCCGATAAGGTAGAGATTCTCTCATGAAGAGAGTCTGCCTTGAGCCTTAAAAAAGACAAACGAATAGAAACCCGACTTAGAAAAAACAATCAAAGAATAATGTAACTTACCTTAGGTAGGGTGTACTGGGGGTGATGCGTCTTCCCCTTGCACAACCAGTCCCTTACCCAGACTCTCGCAGACCATAAGTTCCTAGTGACCATAATACTAGGTGGGGAATCCTAAACATTAATCATAATTTTATGATTAAATCCAAAAACTCTTCCCTACACAACACCTCACAATAGGAGGCACGACAGAAAGCCTCCGCCGTTGCCAGACAACGTCGCGTGCCAGTTTGCGCATCCCGCGACAAGCCTCACCTTAACGATTGGGTTATACTTGCATCATTTGATTGGTTTATACAACATTTGTGAAGGTGCCGATGAGATGTGATGTATTATGGCCAAAATTGCTCTCAATTTATGTCGTGGTGGACTTCAATAGGTTAGGAAGGTTGAGCTTCTTGAAGTAGCATTACCGGAAGATGAGATTGTTTATCGGTGGTGTTTTAGGGATACTGGTTCGTCCACGAGCTGTGGTAATGTTAGTCCTCCTCACACCTACATGGATATTACAGATTCGTCCTTGAGATGGACGAGTTGGGGTGATGCGCCAGACCCGTCCATGAGTGCTCCAGGCCTTCCACGAGATGAGGCGATTATGAGATATAGTTACATGTTATTATATGTTATGACAATTATTAGTAGATGTGTAATTAGTTTGATTTTAATGAAATGTTATGTTAATCTTCGGTCTAATCTTATTGCTTATAATTTAAGATATTATGTTATGTTTATGTGAATTATGTCTTAATGTTGTAAAACTAATTATTTGAATAGTGTGAATTATGAGTTTTTTTTTTGGGCAAGAAGTTAATAACAGAAGAAACTGTTCCATATTGTAGATATTTTTCGTTCATCCAAAATGTCAGTTCCCTCATATTTTATTGCTTGTACTATTTATTTATTTATTTTAAAAAAGAACAATTTGCTGTGCTAAGTTGCCTAAAAAAAAATCAAAAGAATTATTGAACAAAAAGGGTTCAAGAGAGAGAGAAGGAGTGTCTACTCCTCACTAATATAATAATACACAAGCAGACCACGTTAATGCCAAGAGGAAGTAGTTGATTATTCCGAGGCCACAGGGAACATACCAGGCAGGAAGCTAGCAAAGTAAGGTACTTGTTTAATCAGCCATGGTGACCCTCTTGTTTACAACCAAGCAAGCATATCTTGGTATGCCCAAAATCATCATTAGTATTAAATCTTGAATAATAATGATTATAACGTAAGATATTAAGTTGCGAGTCTTTCTACAGATTCATTTGCAATCAAGAAGAATCTTCATGTGGGCTCCCAATGTCCTGCCTGCGATAGAGAGAGAGAGAGAGAGAGAGAGAGATCGTATCATGAGCATGGAGACTAATAATGATGACCTGTCATCATTCTAAGGGTAGGCTAATAATTAACTCATAAATTAATCACTTACTTAAATGATTGTGCTATTATATCATTTCCACAATTCCCTATTGCAGTAAACAACTTCACCAACCAAACATGCTTCCTCAGCAAAATCCTCAAGACTTGAATGTCCCGATAATGCCCTTGCAACCCCCACGTGCAATCACAGCTTCCATTTAATCAACCATGGGCATGAATGTCCCTGGCTTATGATTCGAGAATCAACCTGGACCGTGCATAGGAAGCACGTGCAGCCCATCTAGTTGTTGCCTACCTAAAACATTGATTAACTGAAAACACCGATCTAAGCAAAGGATGACTAACCGTTAATCACATGGTGACCAGCTCAGCCGGTCACATGGGGGTGGCTACGCTTGGCCCGCCAGATACTTTCATACTCGAAACAAGAAAAGCTGGCTTTTTAACCCTTTGAAGTCTGAACTTTCTTTTCCTGGTTAATGGTTGCGCGTGCACGTGTGGGAAATCCCGTGACGAGCGGCTTGAATTGTTTTGCGTATGATCTAACGGCTGGGAGATGTCCGTACTTGTGGTCACCGATTGTGCCGGTGAAGAAGGGAAATGATTTGTTGGGGGTTTGAGCGTTGAATAGATCTAGCAAAGACACGGTAACTTTGACCGAAAGTGCACGTGCGGATTCTTAGGATACACGTGTGCTTTGCTGTCTTTGGGCTGTACAGGGAATGGTGCGCCACATAGGATCCCACATGAGTGGTAATAATGGATTCACAAGGCGGTTGTGGGAGCCCGAGATTGGCTAATTGTTGTCTAATTTCTGTCAATCAACTTTAAATTGCCTGCTGCTGCTGCTTATCATCCTCCATGGATTTTATTTTTTTTTAAGAATTAGCAGCTTCCCTGAATTCATTCTCACGCCCCATTTATTGTTGAGAGTTGCCGTTTCACTTTTAGATTTTATACACTTTATATCTCCGGAACTTTGAGACTAAATGAATCGTGTAATTGGCAAGAAAACTAACGAGGATGATTTCCAAAGAATGCTAATATTGATATTACAACCTATTTATTTTTTCATTTCAAAAATATTTTTAAAAAAATTTAATTTTTTTTGCTGTAAATTAAATTTTTTTTTATGTTTTCGAATTATTTTGATGTGTTAATATTAAAAATAAATTTTAAAAATAAAAATAAATATTATTTCAAAATATTTTGAAGTGTAACTATTACTGTAATACAAAACGAAATTATTCTATGTTTTCAAAAAAAAAAATGGATGGGAAAAAAGAAAGGGAGGTGAGAAATTTGTATTTTCGTTCTCTTGGATGAGGGTGGAAAATGAAAAGATAAAAAGGGAGAAGAGAAAAAATTCTAAATAGGAAAGAGAGGAGGAAAGTAATTCTAAAAAAAATTGAATTAATATTATGCCCTTTTCTAAAGCCAATATGACAATAACTATTATGTTTTTATTAGAATTTGTTTATTTTTTGCTTTTTAAAAGCTTTTTTAAAAAAATTAAAAATTTTTATTTGTTTTAAATTAATTTTTTATTTTTTTAGATCACATTGAAGTCAAAAATAATTTTTAAAAAATAAAAAATATTATTTTAATATATTTTTAAATAAAAAATATTTTTAAAAATAATATAACAACACTCACAATCGCATATCGTTCCGGGGGGCGATGGGGAATCTTTACTCTACCTTTTCCTTCCTGTTAGCAAAACAAGGGAAAATATCTTGGGACTTGCACTCTCCGGTCTCCACTCTCTCATTTGCCTTCCCTCCGCTCTCCACTATTTCCAAACACACTAAAACAGCCTCTTCTCATCGAATCTCATAAATTTAAAATAATTTGCTTATCAATTAATGTGTGTAAATGATGTGAATTTCACTATTTTTCTTTTAGAATGATTTTTAAAAAGGATATTCAAGACAACCTAAGTTCAATTAACTAAAACATGGCCAAGAATATAAAGCAGAAGTAACCCATTAAAAAAAAAACGAATTATAGAGTTCAAGAACTAGTAACCTAATATCAAAAATAAAAACAAAAACTCAAAAAATACAATGCCGAATAAGAAAACTCGAGTAAACTCGGGGTAACTTGACAAACTAACAACCCGTGATAAAAAATAAAAAGGATGACATTGTAAAAAAACAAAACCAAAATTAAAAAAAAGGTCAAAAAAACCTCTGTTAATTTGGGTTAACTTTACCAACTCGCTCTAAAAATCACCAAACAATAACAAAAGTAAAAAAAATAACAAAGTTCAAGGGCAAATAATTTAATGAAAATAATAAAATTGAAAAAAAAATCATAAAAAATCAAGGGAAAAAATTCAAGTCAAGCCGGGTTAACTCGACTAACCCGCTACACGCGACATGAAATTAAGATAAAAAAATAGACCTCCAAAAAAAGGACCTAACAGAAAAGCACAGTTAAATAAAAAAATATTGTGAACGAAAAATGCAAGTTGTCATGGGGTAGCTTGACCAAACCGCTTTTAAAACAACAAAACAAAAAGAAAAGCAAAAAATGACAAAACTCAAGGGTAAATAATACAATGCAAAGTAAAGAAATTGTTAAGAAAAAAGGTCATAAAAAATTGAGGAAAAAAACCAAGTCAACCAGTTAACTCGACTCATCCCCCACTCTCGACATGAGATTGAAATAAAAAGAAATTAGATTTCCAAGAGAAGGACCTAGCAAAAAAAAAACTGAAGTAAAAAAAAAAAACATTGGATAAGAAAATGCAAGCTAACTCAGGTTAACTTGACTAACTCGCACTTTGGATAACCCAACAAAAAAAAAATCTCGTAACTCAAGAGTCAATAATTTAACATCAAAGTATGAAATTGTTAAAAACTCAATCTCATAAAAATAACTAAAGGAAACAAATTTGAGGCAACCATGACTAACCTATTACCCTGAGATATGAGATTGTGATAAATCAACAAAGAAAACAAACATGAAAAACAATGAAGCTAGGGTCCTAACAACCAAATATCAAATGATAATTTGAAAAAGAAAATCAATTTTTAGTAAAGGACTACTCCGTTGGAAGGTAACCACAAAAAAATAACAAAGTAAAATATTTAATCGTAAAACAATTTAAAATCCAAACAATGCAGACCAGACATGGTTTTAAAAAATAAAATAAAATGATCAGGGGCTAAATTGAAAAATAATAATTAAAAGAAGAATGACTAAAATTAAAAAGATTACAAAGTGGACGACACGATTGTTTTTTTGGAATTTCATACGCATTTTTTCTAGGAAATGAGAGAGAAGAAAAAAAACCTCCATCACATCCAACCCGACCTTCTCCGTGACCAAACGCTACACCGCTGGAAAAAGGATGACGCACCGCTCCCAACGTCACGGCAAAAGCAGGACTCTAGCCACACCGTGGTCCCTAATGCGCTACTTGAATGTCGCAGAGGCCTTGATGCACTAATGCGTCCATCAACAACTCTTTTTGTTTAATAATATTTAAAAACTTAAAATTACGATGCCGCTATTGACATAACCTAAACATAACAACAAAACCAATGAAAAACGACTGAAACACCCTCGCAAATAGTCTTTGTTTTTTTAGTTGCAAGGTTAGTTCTGTCATTTTACTGTTTTAAAAAAAGAAAAAGACAAAGAAGCCTCTCTATGCATGTATTTTTTTTTCTCTTTTGAGGGCATGACCGTAACTCTATTGTTTATTTGTTTTTTTAAAAAAAAAGATAAAAGAACTCCTTACTCAAAGATTTTTTTTTTCTTTTGAGGAAAAAATAGTCACTATACTGCAAAAAAAAAAATCCAGGTCATTTTATTCCAAATTAATTTTGCAATGATGAATATATCTCATGAAAAAGATATTTTTATTTCTAATAGCAGATTTAATCAGTTTTTTATATATATAATGATAAAATTGTGTTTATACTATTAAAATCCACAATTTTTTTATGTGCAGAGCCATAATAAAAGAATAATGTCATTTAGTTTTTTTTGAAATGTATATGAACAGGAGATGCACCTTCCTTTCTAGAGATAAAGGAAGAAAAGAATCTTGACATGGAGAAAAGTCAGGATCCATTAAAATAAACGAAGAGGCTGGTTCCAAATTTAAA
>Ga0325400_1001456_pt1 | contig 19552 bp, 21 predicted proteins | sample PopdelMetagenome_2_FD_205662 | JGI IMG/M metagenome (GOLD analysis project Ga0325400, IMG submission 205662) | Populus deltoides microbial communities from Bellville, Georgia, United States - Xylem-PdKOR-R1 | ecosystem: Host-associated > Plants > Phyllosphere > Stem > Wood/Secondary xylem...
ACTGGTATTAAACTGGTGATACTGAGCTCGGAGTACTTACGAAACGATGCATCCATCAATCATAATCAGTACTCAAGCTAATGTGTTTCCACTCCGTTAGTTCCGTTTGCTGGGCAGTCAGTTCTTTCTGGATTACATTAATAGCATCTGATCCGAGTAATAGGCGGAAGGGAGCCTGCTCACTTTCGGCGATCCGGATGATAACCTGCGCGGCTTTTTTTGGATCGCCTGGCTGCGTGCCGCTACTTTTGTCGTTTTCTTTTCGCCTTGGTCCAACCGTGTCCTTGTAATCGGCTATTTCCTTGTTGGTTCCTTTCAACGAGCGTCCGGCAAATTCAGTCCGAAAAGCGCCAGGTTCGATGAGCATCACCCGAATACCTAAGGGAGCCAGTTCTTTATAAAGGGCATCAGACAGGCCTTCGACAGCAAACTTGGCTGCGGAATAATAACCGGAAGCCGGTTGAGAAAAGCGACCGCCAATGGAGGATACATTCATAATCATCCCTGAACGGCGGCTTCTCATACCGGGCAGAACGGCTTGAATCAGGCGAACAGTACCGAAAAAGAGGGTATCAAATAAGAGGCGCACATCGTTATCATCGCCTTCTTCCACCGCTGCCCGGTAGCCGTAACCGGCATTGTTCAGCAGCACATCGATACCGCCGAATGTTGCCTCGGCTTGCTGTACCGCATCGGCGATTTGCTCGTTGTGGGTAATGTCCAGAGAAAGCCCCAGGGCCGTGTCCGGATAGCGGGCAACGATGTCCTGGATAGCATCGGCATTCCGAGCGGTAACCACGGCGTTATAACCCTGTTTCAACACCTCTTCGGCGAAAGCGCGTCCCAGCCCGCTGGAAGAGCCGGTAATGAACCAGGTTTTAGGGGTACTGTCCATACGTTTCGTTGAGTAATAAAAAGGACTTATATTAATTGCCCACCCGTTTTTGCAGGTGTGCCGGATAGCGGTCACCCTGTACCGGAATCTGAGTAAAGGCCGTGTCTATCTGATTAATATCATCGGTGGAAAGCGCAATTGCCCAGGCACCAATATTTTCTTCCAACCGGTGCAGTTTAGTCGTGCCGGGAATGGGTACAATCCAGGGTTTCTGGGCCAGCAGCCACGCTAAAGCAATCTGAGCAGGTGTTGCCTCTTTTTCTTTGGCCATCTCACCCAGTAAATCGACTAGCTTCTGATTGGCTTTCCGGTTCTCTTCCGAGAAGCGGGGAACGACATTGCGGAAATCAGTCTTGTCAAACTGGGTGTTCTCGTCAATTTTCCCGGTTAAAAAGCCTTTCCCCAACGGACTGAACGGAACGAAACCGATGCCTAATTCGGCTAACGTGGGTAGGATCTCTTTTTCTGGCTCCCGCCACCAGAGCGAATACTCACTTTGCAAGGCGGCTACCGGCTGTACGGCATGGGCTTTCCGAATGGACTCTACCCCTGCTTCGCTCAGTCCGAAGTGGTTCACCTTGCCTTCCTGGATTAGCTCCCTGACCGCACCCGCCACCTCTTCCATCGGCACCGCCGGATCGACCCGGTGCTGGTAAAATAAATCAATCCGGTCCGTTTTCAAGCGCTTTAAGGCTTCTTCGGCCACCTGTCGGATGCGCTCGGGGCGGCTGTCCTGCCCTTTGGTGGAGTCCCCGTTCTGAAACCCGAACTTAGTCGCAATGACCACCTGGTCTCGAAAAGGCTGCACCGCTTCGCCCACCAGTTCTTCGTTGACAAAAGGGCCATAGGCCTCCGCCGTATCAAAGAAGGTAACGCCTTTATCATACGCAGCTCGAATTAGGGCAATTGCGCTCTGCTTGTCAGTCGGGGGACCATAGCCGTAGCTCAAGCCCATACAGCCCAGGCCAAGGGCCGATACGGTCAGGCCGTTGGTTCCCAATGTTCTTATTTCCATTGTCAGTGATTTTTTTTGATTGGTTAAGTGATGCGCAGTAGGTACTATACCTACTTTTCTTCAGTATTCGTGTGGCTGCCCAGGATTCAGGCAAACTTATTTCTTGAAGAGAAGGGGCGTAAATTGTAGCATATAGGCTCGCCAGTTACTCCAGATGTGGCCCCGCTCAGATTCTACATAGGTGTAGGGGAATTGCAATTGGTCCAGCTTTTTACGGTGGACTTGCAGACTTTGATAGATAAAGTCGGTTTTGCCAATCCCAATCCAGTACAACTTATAGCCTTTCTGCTTTTGTAGGGTAAACTTTTGATCCAAGTGCTGGTAAGCGGTTCGGGTGGAGTCCAGCGCTCTACTCGCCGGTGTGCCCGGTGAAAATAACCCGACGTAATCAAACAGATCCGGGTGGTTAGCCGAAATCAACAGGGAATGAAAACCACCCATCGACAGCCCCGCCAGGGCGCGCTGGCTCTTCTGGGGCCGGGTCTTAAACCGGGAATCGACAAACTTGACAATTTCTGGAAACGACTGTTCGTAAGAGCCGTCGGCATAATTGGGCAGGAAATTGCTCATGGCCGGACGGTACCTTAAATTCTCTGTGGTTTCGCCGGGGGCAGCCTGCTTACCGGGATTGCCATTGGGCATTACCACAATCATGGGCTCAATTTTACCCTGGGCAATCAGGTTGTCTAGAATTTGGGGCACTCGGCCTAGTGTAACCCAGGCTTCTTCATCTCCGCCACTGCCGTGCAACAGATACAGGACCGGATACTTCTTGTTCGAACGCTCATACGCCGGCGGGGTATAGACCGTCAACCGACGATTGGTTTTATACTGGGTAGACGGATACCAGATCTTTTCCACATTGCCATGCGCTACGTCATTGACGCTGTACGTATCGCCATTACCCTGGTTAATAATCAAGATGCTGAACAGATTGCCGACATCCCGGTAAGAAAAGGCGTTGGCCGGATCGAGGGTCCGAACACTGTCGACCAGAAAAGCGTACATGTATAAATCGGAGGGCAGTTTACCAGTAGTGTAGCTCCAGGTACCGTCAGTTTCCTTCGTCATTTGGCCCACACCGCCATTGGCTTCCCAATCGCCCCGGACAGTAATGGTTTTGGCCAGCGGTGCCCGCAGTTTAAAGGTCACCGTGCCGCCTTCGTTTACCAGTGGGGAAACAAGCGCCGTCTGCCGGAAGCCTACATTTTGTTGGGCCCTACTCACATACCCAAAAAGGGTTACCCATAAAATGAGAACGATTCGTTTACTGATCATACGTGGTAAGAAGATGTAGCGTTTTCCTACTGAATAGCTTAAATGACTCTATTTCAACATATTAATCGTTTGCAGCCAGTTTACCACATTGGTCTGGGCTTCTTTGGCTTTGTCTCCCTCAACAACCAGCAGTTGACCGTCCCGTTCCGAGCCGCCCCGCATGGTAAAACCTTCCAGTACGGTACTGTTGGGGCATAGCTCTTTGACGGTCTGGAACGTACTACCGATACCATATCCGCCATTGGTATTGAAGGGAATGACCGTTTTACCGCGCAAGTCGTACTGACGCAAAAAGCTTTTCATGGGTGGGGGTAATTGCATGCCCCAGGTCGGAAAGCCTACGAACACGACATCGTAGGTTTGGATGCTGTCAATTTTTGTTTTCAACGGGGGCAGAAAACCGGTTTCATTTTCCTTCGCTACCTGTTCTACCGTCGCCCGGTAGTTGGCGGGGTAGGGCGTTTCCAATTCAAGGGCGACCAGTTTTCCGCCTACTTTGCCCTGAATGATCTCGGCAACGGCTTTCGTGTTGTTGGTTCGCGACAAATACACAATCAACACCTTACCCCGTAAAGCGTTGCCAGGCAAGGCGTTGCCCGGCTCAACGGTAGACTCATCGTTACCCTGAAAGCTCTCCGTTTTTGAAGAACAAGCCCCGATAAACAAAAGAAGTGCCAACAGGCCGTGCATGATCAAGGTGGTCATTTTCATAACGTTCGGATGGTTTATAACGCGTATAGTACGTGCGTCTTTCGGCGTAAAGCTTTCAGGCCGGGATGAGCCCTAGTCAACGGGCAACCCCGCCCGTTAATGAATGAAAGCGACTCTTTTATTTTTTCAGGGGGGCTTCCACATCAGAAAACGCAAGCACCATTTGCGGCAAACGTTCTCCCTTAAATTCGACCTTTGCTAGGTCAGCGTTAAATTGCTTGCTCTCATCCGGGGTAAACTTGACCTCAGCGGCACCGATGTTCTCCAGCATGTGTTCCATCTGCGTGGTCCCCGGTATGGGTACGATCCACGGTTTCTGGGCCATTAGCCAGGCCAGCGCTAGTTGAGCGGGGGTCGCTTTTTTGCGGGTAGCCCAGCTTTTTAGTACGTCCACGAGGGCCAGGTTGTGGGGTAAATTCTCCGGCGAGAACCGGGATTCAGCCCCGCGAATGTCGCCAGGTGCAAACCGGGTATTGCCGTCGATCGCTCCGGTCAGAAAACCCACGCCCAGGGGGCTCCAGGGTACGAAACCAATGCCCAGCTCTTCACAGAGCGGCAGGATGACGGCCTCCGGTCCCCGCCAGATCAGCGAGTATTCATTTTGTATCGCCGTCACCGGATGAATGGCATGGGCCCGCCTGACGGTTTGTGGCCCCGGTTCGGACAATCCGTAATGCAGCACTTTCCCCTCTTTTATAAGATCCTTGATGGCCCCCACGACGTCTTCAATGGGTACTGCCGGATCGACCCGGTGTTGATACAATAGATCAATCCGGTCGGTGCGAAGGCGTTTCAGCATGCCTTCCACAACTTCTTTAATATGCTCGGGGCGGCTGTTCAAACCGGGTAAACGCTGACCGGTCTTTTGGTCGATGTTCCAGCCGAACTTGGTTTCAATCACCACCTTATTTCGAATTCCCACCAGCGCTTCCCCCAGAATACGTTCCACCTCGAAGGGCCCGTAGGCCTCGGCGGCATCGAACAAGGTAACACCCCGGTCGAAGGCAGTCCGAATGATTCGGTGCATTTGGGGCCGGGAGGGGATTGTCGTCTGATACGTACGACTCATATTCTGCACGCCAAGACCAAGGCTGGAAACTTCCAGGGTGCCGAGCTTACGACGGCCTAAAGACCCCTTCACCAGCGCATCTTTATTTGCTGTTTCCCGAATCAGTGGTTGAGCACGGGTCTGGGCCGCCAGTAAAGAAGTTCCGGCCAGGGTCAGGCTGTTTTTTAAGAGGTTACGACGATTCATAAGACGTAAGTGAGTGTATACTTGATGGCTATTTGGTTGCCTTAACGGGTCTCATCAACCGGGAGAAGGTAAGTGAGCCCAGCTTCCAGTTGCCACCTTGATTGATGTACACCTCCGTCACCATAAACGGGTTGATGACCTCATTTCCACCAACGACGGCCACCAAGTCGATGTCATTTAACAGGATGGCCGTGTTGCCGACCATGTTCACTGAAGCGCCGTAGACTTCGGCTTTTTTGTACCAGATGCCTCCGCCCTTGATCGTATTCAGTTCCTGGTCTTTGCCCCAGCTTCCACCCATGTGAACAAACACCGATTTCTCATCGAACAAGGTGGCTAAGGAATCGACCTTTTTGTCGGCCATCCAGCGCCACTTGTCTTTAGAGAGTTGGAGAACTTGCTGTTCTGATTTTGTCGTGCCGGTTGAACTTGAATTCGGCAGGCTCGCCTGGGCGTGGGTTAGCTGCACAGTAGCCAGGCATAAGCACAAGCCTAAAATTGCTTTAGTCATGATAGATATAGTTTACGGGGTTATCAGCTCTTCAGAAGTATGAGCCGGTTACTTTTTCATACCGTACTCCTCATCGGTTACTCGTTTGAACCAGATTGTTTTTCCTTTTGCCGGACTGGTGGCCAGGTACGTAACGCCACTGGTCGGGGTAGCTCCGTGCCAATGTTCCACACCCGGTTTACATTTAACCAGCTCCCCTTTCCGAAGGGTTTGACGGGGCTTACCCCGCTCCTGATAATAGCCTTCCCCGTCGGTAAATAGGAGAATTTGACCGCCCGGATGGGAGTGCCAGTCGAGCCGGGCACCGGGGGCAAAAACGGCCTGGGCAATGCTGAAGGTGAAGGTGCTGTCAGGACCACTTACCTCGCTTAGCCAGACATCGCCCACGTGGGTTTTGGTCGTGGCCAGTTCGCCTTTAGGAAAGATGGGCGCGTTTTGGGCCATTGCCTGCGTTGACAAGGCGGTTGCCGCAATAAGTAGGATTAGTTGACTGGTTTGTCTGATCGTCATCGTTGTCATTTTTTAATGGGTTTATTTGCGCTCGCCCAGCCATTTGACCATGGCCGGATCACGGTGATCGAAGAAGAGGCTGGCGTTTGTATCCAGGCTTTTGATGGCCTCCATATCCTCCACGCTTAACTCAAAATCGAGGCTGTTAAAATTCTCTGCCATCCGCTCTTTGCGAACAGACTTGGGAATGGCCACGATCCCACGTTGGGTCAGCCAGCGCATCACGACCTGCGCAATAGACTTGTTGTACTTGGCCCCAATCGACCGCAACAGGTCATTGTGGAACAGGTCGTTTTTGCCTTCCGCGAAGGGTCCCCACGACTCGATCTGTACGTTATTGTCGATCAGGAATTGCTGGGTTTCGAGTTGCTGATGGAAGGGGTGCGTTTCGATCTGGTTGACGGCCGGTACAATGTCATTGTGAATGATCAGGTCAATGAGCCGGTCAGGCTGGAAATTACTGACGCCGATGGCCCGAACTCTGCCTTCCTGGTAAAACTCCTGCATCGCCCGCCACTCCCCATATACATCGCCGAAGGGTTGGTGGATCAGATATAAATCGAGGTAATCCAGTTGCAGCTTTTTAAGCGAATCCCCGAACGCTTTCTTCGTCCCTTCGTAGCCATTTGACTGTATCCACAGTTTGGTAGTGATAAATAAGTCCTCGCGGGCTACACCACTTTTTTTAATGGCCTGCCCTACGGCTTCTTCATTGCCATAGGATTGGGCCGTATCAATCAGCCGATAACCCGTGGCGATGGCATCCAGTACGCTACGTTCACATTCGGCTAAATCAGGGACCTGAAAAACGCCAAACCCAAGGATGGGCATTTCTACCCCATTGTTCAAAACTACGTGTTGCATGATACGTGTTGAGTTTACAGCACAAAGGTCTTCTTATTTCCTGGCCCCAATGGTAGATAGATTACAGGTATTACTACCATTATTACTGATTCGGGTTTACCCTTCAGGTAGGCTGGTCAGAAAGCGGTAATTTTGAATGAAATAAACCAACCGTACGATGGATACCCTGCGACGATTCGAGACAATCAATGAGTACAACGCCTTTAATAATAATGAAACATTACACCCCCTGGTCAGTGTCGTCGATCTGTCAAAAGCCGATCCGAGGCAAGGCTCCCGCATGTATTTTGGCTTTTACACCATCTTCTTAAAAGATGTTGTATGCGGTGATCTGGTATATGGCCGGCATACCTATGATTACCAGGAAGGGACGCTGGTTTTTATGGCACCGGGTCAGGTAGCGGGTATAAATAGTAACGGAGAAACCTATCAGCCTAAAGGGTATGCGCTGGTCTTCCATCCCGACTTGATTCACGGTACCCCCCTGGGACGGCATATTCAGGAGTATAGCTTTTTTGGCTACCAATTCTTTGAAGCCCTACATTTATCGAATCGGGAGCGGCAAATCGTGCTGGATTGCTTTGCCAAAATTGAGTACGAATTAGAACATGCCATTGACAAGCACTCTAAAAAGCTGATTGTCGCCACGATTGAACTCTTTCTGGGGTATTGTACCCGGTTTTATGACCGGCAATTCATTACCCGGGAAACGGCCCATAAAGGCGTACTGGAACGCTTCGAGACGCTGTTGAACGCCTATTTTCTGACCGACCAACCCCAGACGCTAGGCTTGCCATCCGTCACCTACTGCGCGGGTGAACTGAACTTATCGGCCAACTATTTTGGGGACCTGATTAAGAAAGAAACGGGCAAAACCGCGCAGGAATACATCCAGTCCAAAGTAATTGATCTGGCCAAAGAACGCATATTTGACCAGAGCAAATCGGTGAGTCAAATCGCCTATGAATTAGGCTTTAAATATCCCCAGCACTTTATCCGGTTGTTTAAACAGCGGGTTGGCCAGTCACCCAATGAGTATCGGATGCTTCACTACAATTAATGTCAAGCGGTCCAGTCAGGCAATCGCGATTGCCTGACTGGACCGCTTGGGTTTAAGGGGTTGGTTAATTACCTCTTATTGTCTATCAATTCGGTACAGTCTGCCCCCGTCCGTGATGGCATACAATGCTCCGTCAGGTCCCTGGGTTATATCCCGAAAACGCTGACCCTCACCCGCCAGCAACCGTTCTTCACCAACTACCCGGTTACTTTCGATCACCAGACGTACCAGGTGCATACCACTCAGGGCAGCCAGAAATAAGTTGTTTTCCCACTCCGGAATTCGGTTACCCCGGTAGAACGTTAGCCCACTGGGCGAAACGACCGGGTCCCAATAATAAACCGGCTGCTCAAGGCCGTCACGTTGCTGAATACCACTTCCTACCGGCTGACCACTGTACTCAATGCCGTAAGTAATCACGGGCCAGCCATAGTTGACGCCAGGCTGAATCCGGTTGACCTCATCGCCACCGCGAGGGCCAAATTCACATCCCCACAGATCACCCGTTACCGGGTGAATGGCTAATCCATGCGGATTTCGATGCCCGGCCGAATAGAGTTCGGGTCGGGTTGAACCCGCGAAAAGAGGGGTCGCCGCTACGGGTTGACCCGCTCTAGTGATGCGGAGGATTTTACCAATTGCTGAGTTTACATCCTGTGCCTGTACCCGAATGCCCGGATCGGATCGGTCACCGCTACTGACAAACAGGTTGCCGGTTCGGTCAACAACAAGGCGGCTGCCATATTGATTTGTTCCCGAGTAAGCCGGTGTCGCCCGGTAGATAACCGTTACGTCTTCCAGGCTTGTATCATTGGCGGCTAGTCGGCCTTTAGCAACGGCCAGCAGGTTGCCATCGGATCGCCTTTCTGAAAAGCTCCAATACACCATGCGATTGGTGGTAAAGTCGGGATCGATGCACAGTCCGAGCAAACCACCCTGACCACTGCTGTTGACCGCCGGTATACCGCTCAGTGGGGCACTCACTTGCCCGGCAGCCGTTACCAGTCGCATCGTGCCCGCTTTTTCCGTAATGAGGAACCGGCCATCGGGCAAACTGGCAAGGCCCCAGGGAGTCGTCAGGACAGCCCTGACGAAGGGGGTGGTGGTGCGGACTCCCGCTACGCGGGTTTGCCCCGTAAAGGCTGGACTATAGGTCGAATTGGGTCGATTCGTTTCCACCGGTGCGCTACTCGTTGTACCACTAGTGGGAGGAGTCGTTCCAGAAGTAGGCGGCGTTGTTCCGGTAGACGGAGCGGCTGGCGTATCACGATCCGATTGACAGGAAGCCAACCCCAATAGGGTACTGGTAGCCACAATGAGCAAGTGATTTTTCATACTTCGTTGCGTTGATTGATTATGTCTATTGATAAAGAAAGCCGGATTGGATGATCCGGCTTTCTCAAGTAGTCGTGTTTAATTTGATTTCGCCGGATTGGCCGCCTTTTCCATTACGTCCAGCCTTGCTTTCCGTTCATCAGGGCCAGCCCCTGCCGATCCATCTGATCGAAACTCGAAGACCTCATTCTTTTTTGGATCATAAAGGGGCCATTGCGGCAGACCCTTACCATTAGGATTGCCCGTCTTGGCGAAGTTGGCCCAGTAGGTGTTCATCAGGCTGGCAACCTCTTTGTCTTTAGGGGCCACGGTAGCACCAGGTCGATCGGTCAGGTTGTCGAACACATATCCAATTTCGGACGCGTGCGCTGCGCCGAACCGCATCCTGGCTTGCATAGATGCAGGGACATAGGAAAAAAGATAGAAGTAAGCAGGCGCGCCCTTGGCCACAAAGCTCCTGGCGGAGAACCGGGCCGGCTCGGCCCATACTTTATCCGTGTTCACCTGGGTGAGCACCTTTGCGAAATCAGTCGTACCATCCGGATCGTAGGCCTTCGTCATCTCGTCCTTAACGCCCCCGAACTGGGCCAGCAATTCATCCTTCGTTTTGGCATTCACAAAGCCAGCGGGTACTTCGGCGCTGTTCGACCCGATCAGTAAGGGGACCTTCGCCTGCCTCCCGGCTTTAAAGGCGCTCTCGGCCGTTTCTACCACGAGCTTCCCATCGAGAATCGGACCCGAATACGTTGGCGGACCTCCGGGGCCAGCCGTTTCCTGGCCGCCATCCACAATCTCGGCCGCACTGAGTGCACGCAGTTTGGCCAGCGCAGCGGCATCCGTTCCGTCAATACCATACCGCTTGGCGAAGTTAACGCCCATGGTCTGGGCTGATACCGGGTAATGCACATCCGCATTTTCTTTATTGATCGGCCGGCCGGTCAGCACGCCATCCCGAGCGCCCCCCGATTCGCTGATCGCCTTTTGGAAAAGACCTTTCGCCGCCGGTATGGACAGGAGTGAAAGCACCGAGACGCCACCCGCCGACTCGCCGAAAATGGTCACGTTTTTAGGATCACCACCAAACTGGGCAATGTTGGTTTGTATCCATTGGAGAGCGGCAATTTGGTCCATGTAGGCATAGTTTCCTTTGGGTTCCTCCGGATGCTCTTGGCTCAGGGCGGGGAAGGCGAAAAAGCCAAGGCGTCCCAACCGGTAGTTGAAAGTGACCAGGATAACGCCTTGCCGGGCAAATTGAGCTCCGTTGTAGCCCGGCTGTGAACCACTACCGAATACGAATGCGCCGCCGTAAATCCACACCATGACCGGCAGCTTTGCTTTCTGGGTGGCACTGGCGGGTTTCCATACATTGAGAAACAGGCAATCTTCGGATGAAGTGGTCGACAGCGCGGCAGCACCCGGACCAAATCCTCGCTGCGGGGGATCTGCCCCGAACGTCGAGGCATCCCGCTCACCGGGCCAGGCAGCAACCGGTTGGGGCGGGCGCCAGCGATTAGGGCCAACCGGGGCAGCGGCATAGGGAATTCCCTTGAAGCTGGAAACATCCCCCTCCGTCACGCCACGCACGACGCCGGATGCGGTACGTACCGTAGGTCCTGTTGGCTGCGCCTGCATGGCGTGGGTAATCAGGAAGGCAAATCCCAGGATTATTTTTTTCATGGTACTTTGGTTTAGAAAGACATTTACTTGGTCTGTTGGTTGACTCCTCGAGAGACTCCATGGTGTTCCCAGATGGATAGTATCATTATCGAAGGCACTAGAGCGCATGACTATCGGTAAGGACGGCGGCCAGACGTTCACGGAGTCAGAGTTCAACAGTTTACCATCCAGTGGTTTGAATCGGATGGTATTCAAACAAAGGTCTCGTTTATAGAGGTAGTGACGGGTATACAGATTACGGAGGTTACTACCATTATTACTGATTTAGGCGAGGCAACTCACTCGGACAGGTGTGTCTTGTCCGGAGAATTTTCGAAAGTTTAAATGAACGTCAGTAAAATAGAAGGGATTCAGTAGCTGCCCAATTTGTCAGTCGCTAAGGCAGCATACGCCTAAACTCTTAGTTAACAAGGCATTTTTTAATGAGAATCGGTTTAGGCGTTCAATATATAAATCGAGCTCATCGTCGTCTATACTTGATGATTGTTTCAAGGTATTGGCCACAGCCGCATGTCTGTTTTCGCCTAAGGTGATGGCCCTAACTTCAAAGAGCAATTCATTTACAACCCACCTGTAAGTCTTCCCTAATTCAATAGCCTGATTAAGCACAGCCATAAAAATAGGCCGGGTACAGTCCTTGTCATGGGTTGACATAAAGAGGCCACAGATTATACTAACCAAACAAAGCTAGTTTTACGCTGTCGGTACATTCAATCTTTGAAAACAATCCAGTTGATAGATGTAGCGATTGAAATCAAAAACGATTGGTATCCAGGTTAAAAGGGCTTGTGCCTGCTGTTGATCAATCAAATGTGAGTCGTATCCTGGTACTCCGTTAGCGATCAAGGTAAAAAGTTGCTGCAGGTCAGTGAAAGGGATCGCATCAGCTTTGACTTCCCCCACCAGGCTATTGGTATCTTTATCATACCAGCTGATGATATAATGGATATCCATAACGTTTTATCAAGCGTATAGTTAGTTGGATCGAAATTTTCGGCGATGACGTGCCTATATTGACATCCTGCCTGATTAGGGAGTTTAACACTACCCACCAATGCTGGCCATCGATTCACTAACCGGACCGCCGAACCGCCGACTTACGTTTTGTTCGGCTTCAAATCCGCTTGCGGGCCGGTGGGCAAAGGCTTGCAAAAAAGCGGTAGTCAATACCTCATCTGATACACCACTTCGTAGCAAGGCACGAACATCAAGAACCCCGTCATCGTATAGACAGGTTTTAAGCGTACCCTTGGCCGTTAACCGTATGCGGTTGCAGGTGCCGCAAAATGTCCGGCTAAAAGCGGCAATCACCCCAATTGTTCCATGATGACCGGGAATTTGATAGGTTGTCGAGGTAGAAAAAGGGGTATCAGCCCATTTTTGAAGATCCGGAAACTGGCTTCTAAGTTCGTCCACTATCCGGCGGTACGTCCAGTTTAGGACCGGGTAATGACTCCCCTCCCCATTAAAGGGCATTTCCTCAATAAATCGAACCGCAACGGGTAAGGAGCGCGTTAGATTTGCCAGGGGAATTAAGTCTTGGGTGTTTTGTCCGTCCATCACCACGGCATTGATTTTCGTTTGAATACCAGCTTCCAAGAGCGCATCAAGCGTATTCAATACGGCTGGCAACTCATCACGACGGGTTATTTGTCTGAATCGGCCGCGATCCAAGGTGTCCAGGCTCAGATTGACCGATCGGACACCCAACGCGGCCAACTGGTCGACATGGGGCGCGGTTAATACCCCGTTCGTGGTTAGCGATAAATCTTGTATGCCCTCAATCTTCGCCAGACGATGCAGAAAATCCATCAGACCTGCCCTCACAAACGGCTCGCCTCCCGTAATGCGAACCTTATCTACCCCCAATCGAGCCAGCACGCGAACGATGCGCTCCATTTCCTCATACGTTAGGACCTGGTGTTTGGGTAGGTACTTAATACCCTCAGCGGGCATGCAATAAAAACACCGAAGATTGCATCGGTCCGTTACGGCCAGCCGAAGGTAAGTAATGGGGCGGTTATGATTATCGTAAATCATTTTGATGGCTTAATCAACGAACCAAATGCGTTTGTTGTTGGATGTCCCAAATCGATTAATTGGCGGGGAATTTGGATTATACAGCCATTGACAAAAACCGGTTTAGGTAGTGACTAGAAAGCAGAGAGCCGGAACTGACCCATTTTGTTCCGGCTCCTGTAAGTCAACATCAACTCACCTTAAATCCGCTTATCCGGACCAGTCTTAAATGGTTGATTGTACTGCCGTTTGCCCGTTGTCTTATATAAGGCGTTGGCCACCGCACCAAACACGGGCGGGAAAGGCGGCTCACCTAAGCCGGTTGGGTCGAGATCATTTTGAACAAAGTGAACCTCAATTTTTTTCGGCGCTTCATTATGACGAATCATCCGGTAGTTGTGGAAGTTACTTTGCTCAGCAGCTCCGTTTTTATGCGTCAGGGCACCATAAAAGGCATTGCCAATCCCGTCGACCACCGCGCCCTGGACCATATTGGTGGCCGATTCCGGGTTAACCACGATCCCGCAGTCCATCGCGCTGAATACCCGTTCTACATAGGGTCCGCCATCGCGGGTCACCATATCGACTACGTGGGCTGCGTAGGAGTTATGACAGAAATAAGCCGCTACGCCCCGGTGGTACTTCTCGTTACCGGGCTTGTTCCAGCCCGACTTGTCGCGTACCAAGGTGAGCACACCGGCATACCGGTCGGCATCGTATTCATTGTTTTTGCCAACGGGAGCCTCCTTGGCCTTTTTTAAAAGGTCGAGTCTGAACTCGATGGGATCTTTGCTCATGGCCTCCGCTACTTCATCCAGGAAGGATTGCTCGGCGGCTGCGTTGAAGTTGGAGCGCGGAGCCCGGAAGGCCCCAATCGTGATGTTGGAAGGAATCTCCCAGCCTTCAGCCAAGTAGTTTTCCACGGCTCCGGCCGGGAACCGGTTGGCGTGAATGGCATGCTCGGGTATACCACCCCCTTTCACATGGAACCCAATCAGGTTTTTGTTCGCATCCAGAGCCGCGCGATAGGTAGCTGTATACATGGGGCGATAGATGCCATAGGTCATGTCATCTTCGCGGGTGTAGATCAGCTTGACAGGGGCTTTGGTATGTTTGGAGATCAAAGCCGCTTCGTACATATATTGACTATACGCCCGGCGACCGAAGCCGCCACCCATCCGCGTCATCTGAATCTCGATCTTGTCGGCCGGCAGGTTTAACAGTTTAGACAGCGTGGGTTCGGCCCAACCCGGGGCCTGCAGCGGTCCGGCTACTACCGCCTTTTCGGCGGTCACATGGGCGAAGAAATTCATCGGCTCCATGCAGTTGTGAGCCAGAAAGGGCGCATTGTAGGTGCGTTCGATGACCTGAGCCGCATTCTTGAACGCCGTTTCAGGATCGCCGTCTTTTCGTAATTGTTGCGCGGGCTTTTTGGCCCATTCCCCCATTTTTTCCAGTTGGGCCACCGTACTTTCCAGTTCTCCCGGAACCGGCACTACCCGTTTCCCATCCCGGCCCATCATCGTATCTTTGGTGTCGCCGATGGGCTCCCATTGGACAATCAATTTCTTGCGGGCATTCATCACCTCCCAGGTAGACTTTCCCACTACGACCAGCAACTCGTTGAACGTACGGGTATCGAAACCGCCCTGCTCGAAACCGTCCGGGTACAGTTTTAAGGTGAACACATCGGTGATGCCCGGCATTTTCAGCGTTTGCGACGCATCGAACGATTTGAGTGTCATGCCGAAGGCCGGTGGATGCTGAATCATGGCGATCAACATCCCCTCAGCCCGGTAGTCCAATCCGAACAGTGGTTTACCCGTGACTATTTTTAGTCCTTCAACATTTTTCTTCGGTTTCCGGACAATGGTAAAATCCTTCGGGGCTTTCAGTTTCATGCCTTTAGGCACCGGAAGAGTAGCGGCTTTACTGGCCATTTCGCCATACTTAGCCGACTTCCCGCTCGCATGATGCAATACGCCGGCTTTAGTCGTCACTTCGGTGAGGGGCACACTCCAGGCCTGAGCGGCGGCTTCGCAGAGCATCTGCCTAGCGGCGGCCCCGGCTTCCCGCAGGGGTTTCCAGTACATGCGAACCGAATTACTGCCCCCCGTAAACTGGGGACCTAATTTGGCATTGTCGTGCGGACCCATCTCAACGACCACATTTTTCCAATCGACGTCTAATTCCTCGGCGACCATCATGGGCAGGGACGTCATCACGTTCTGACCAAATTCGGGATTGGGGCAGATGAGTTTAACCACATTGTCGGCTGTGATCTGAATGTAGCCATTGAGCTGACTCCATTGCTCAGGCACGTTCAGCGCCTGTAGTTTATCGGCAGCTTTCGCGCTGGATAACCAGCTAAAACTGAGCATCAGGCCCCCGCCGGAGAGCAAGGAAGCCTTTAAGAAAGAACGTCGGTTATAGGAAGTGTTATTCATGGTCAGGGGTTTATTTACGAGTGGACGAGCTAGTTCCTCCTTTGGCCGCGGACTTGATTGCCTCTTTGATGCGCAGATACGTTCCACAGCGGCAGATGTTGCCACTCATGGCCGCATCGATATCCGCGTCAGTCGGCCTGGGATTTTCCTTCAATAACGCTGCCGCCGTCATAATTTGTCCCGCCTGACAATAGCCACATTGCGCTACGTCGTGTTCCAGCCAGGCCTTCTGGACAGGATGGTCACCCGTAGCCGACAGTCCCTCAATGGTGGTGATGGCCTGCTTGCCGACGGCTGAAACGGGTAACTGGCAGGAAGGTACTGCAACACCGTCTACATGCACTTTGCAGGCTCCGCATTGGGCGATGCCACAGCCGTATTTAGTGCCGGGCAGGTCCAGATGATCCCGCAATACCCAAAGCATGGGCGTCGATGGATCGACGTTTACCTGCTTAATTTTTCCGTTAATTTTTAGATTGTAAGTGGCCACAGGGATAGGATTTAAGTTGTTATCGTATGATTAAAACTCGATTTAAAGGCAAAAGGTTGACAATCAACTAGCTAGAGCGTTCTCCCTGGTGGTTATCCGTTCATGAATCGGACCAGCTCTGTCGGTCAGAAAACCAGCGGTCCGCTGGCTGAAAAAGGCTTTGATTTCGCTCAGAATGGAAAGGGCTATCTCATCGGGGGTTTCGGCTCCCAGGTCTAATCCGATGGGAGAATGAACCCGCTTCAGGGCTGGCGGGGCGAAACGCTGACCTGTCCGATTCCAATAACCCTTCATTTTTTCATAGCGTTTACGGGGTCCCAGCATACCGATGTAGGGTACATCCCTCGACAGCAGCTTGGTTAGTACGGCCAGGTCGTAGTTATAATTGTGCGACATCAGCACGGCGGCTGTCCGATCCGTGAAGGCAAGCTTGTCGGTCACGGCCTCAGCATCCGCATAAAGCAGGCAGGTCGCGTCTGGAAAGCGTTTGGGAGCCAGGTGAGCTATGCAGTCTTCAGTCACCGTGACCCGCCAGCCGATTTCGGTGGCAAGCCGGGTGAGCGGAATTGTATCGTAGCCAGCACCGAAAATCACCAACTCGATACCTGGATCCATTCGCTCAATAAAGACCTCAACCACACCACCGCCGACCGGAATCATGGCCGTCAAGGGTTTGCCAACCTGCATGATGAGTTCCATATCTTGCCTAAGCCAGGGGGGAATGTCATCGGTTTGTTCATCGGTTAGCACAAAGCGACTCCCCTCCCGTAAGCCCGTACCGGGTGTGCTACGGCAAACGGTGGCGATGACACGCCGGTCACGGAGCTGACTAAATTCGCGTAGTAAGCCAATTGGATTAGTTGGATCAAGGGGATCGATCGGCTCAATAAACACGTCGATGATGCCGTTGCAACCCAGGCCCACCCCGAGACTATTGGCATCGTCGTCCATGGTATCATACCGCACAACCATTGGTTTTCCATCCAGCATGACCTGGCGGGCTTTGCGCAACGCGTCGCCTTCAAGACAACCACCACTAATGGCCCCCTCCCACCGACCATCGTCACTGACCAGCATCCGGGCGCCAGGACGCCGGTAGGATGACCCTTCTACGTATACGACCGTTGCCAAGGCCACCTTCCGTTGAGTCAGGTCAATCTGCTCATAAATGGCCAGCATACGATTTAGTTCTTTCATATCCTTACGCATTTAAGGGGCGGCCACCAAAAAAGACCAAAAAGTCCTTGCTTGTCATCTATATCCTTTTTTAAAAGAATTCGGGTATTTACAAAGGTCTCGTTTATACTAGAGATGACTGGTATACAGATTACGGATATTACTACCATTATTACTGATTTAGTTTGGCTAAACCATACATGCCGTTTTGCAAATACTATCTTTGACGACAAGGAGACACACCGGTTTTAAAAAGAAACCTGAGTCTAATCCGATGAACAAATTCAAATTATTAGTGACTTATCGACTTTAAATTTTACGCTATATGCACATTAGGCTTGTTTTAATTAAACTGACCCTGGCTCCACTGGCTGGTTGCCTGCTCGCCTGCAATCCGGCTTTTAAATCGACAAAACAGCGAATAACCCGGTCCGATACAACCGTGAATACAGAGGCAGTGGTGCAACACCCCAATCCACCACCACCGGCTATTCTTAGCTCTAAAAAAGGGTCTAACGGCTCGCAAGTTGATCTGCTAAAAGCACAGGTATTTGGAGACACTCTTACCGTTGAATTGCAGTACAAAGCCGGATCCGAAGCCAATCGCATCGCATCAACCTACCCCATTGATCAGGTTAGCGTAATCGATGAAGCGACGGCTAAAACGTATAGTGTACTCAAAGATCAATCGGGCAGTTACAGAGCCTCCCCGCTTCAGACGGGTCAGGGGAAGCAATTCATCAACATTCCTATCCCTTCTGATAAAGACAAGCCCGTTTCGGTTTGGTTTAAGTTTGCGGCTCCTCCTATCGATACTAAAACGATCTCCATTACCATACCGGACGTTGGATCTTACAAAAATATAGGGGTGTACCGCTCAGTAGATAAATAAGTCAGGCATGTTGAGAAGTGTTTAGTAATTGGACTTGCAACAAAGCACTGAACAAATCTTTAAGCAATTTGTCGGAGTTGTCCACTATAGTATTCAAAAGGGGAAAGATAACCCAACGCAGAATGCCTTCGTTGCCGGTTATACCATATTTCCACGTATTCGAAAACTGCCTTCTTAGCTACTGCTCGGGTTTGAAAAGTCTGCAAATAGACCATCTCTGACTTTAGCACCTTGAAAAAACTTTCTGTTACAGCATTATCCCAACAGTTGCCTTTACTGCTCATGCTCTGCAAAACCGTTGGGTGTTTTTTTAGTAAGCCCGTAAATGCATGACAGACATACTGAATACCCCGGTCGGAATGAAAAGTGAGTCTACCTTCAATGGGTCGATTTTTAACGGCCATTTGCCAAGCGGGAAGGGTGGTCTCAGCCGCCTTCATAGATGTACTCAATGACCAGCCAATAATTTGCCGGTCGTAAAGATCCATACCGGTCGTAAAGATCCATAATAATCGTCAAATACAGCCAACCTTCGCCCGTGCGGTTAAATCAGACACCCAAGTATGACTTGGTTCAATTGGATTAAATTGGCGATTTAAGTGATTTTCGCTACTGGGTAATCATGCTTAGAATCGCTGGTAATAAATACGTATTTCTTTTGAATGACGCTTTTTAGGTTAGCCTTCTTCATCAGTCTAGCTACGCGGGGCCGGGATACATTTACCCCCTGAGCCACCAGATCTTGGGTGATTTTGGGACTACCGTATCGCCCTTTACTGTTTGTAAATGAGTCGTTTATTAACTTGAGGATAGACTCATTTTCTTGCGCTCTCTTACTGGGCCGTTGGGCTAACCAATAATAATATCCACTACGGCTTACGTTCAGTACTTTACACATCGTCTCAACGGGAAAAATAGCCTGATGCGCTTTCATGAATTGAAAAATGTCCCGTCGTTCCTGAAGAAGATGCTGACCGCCTTTTTTAATATATCGCGCTCCAGTTCAGCCTGTTTAAGATCTTTTTTCAACCGCAGAATTTCCTGCTGCTCTTGACTAATCCCCACTCGTCCATTAGCAATAGCTTTTTGAGTAGGTAAGCGTTCTCTGCGCCACCTAGTTAGAATCTGCGGAGTGATACCGAGTTCCTCAGCAGTCATTTTGAGTGATTCTTTGGCTAGAGAGTTCTACGGCCATCCGTTTAAACTCCTCGTCGTACTGTCTTCTATTGGCTTTTATGGTCCACTAAGTTATATCCTGCTTAACTTAATGTCCAGTCAAATGTAGTTGGTCCATTCTACGTCTTGTCCGCTTTATGAACACCCCGTTTAAGCAGCAGATATACGAATGCTCCTTCGTCTCAAGTGGGAGCATTATGTGAGATTCCACTGAGAGGGGTAAGATCGGAAGAGCGTCGTG
>Ga0325400_1001458_pt1 | contig 19550 bp, 11 predicted proteins | sample PopdelMetagenome_2_FD_205662 | JGI IMG/M metagenome (GOLD analysis project Ga0325400, IMG submission 205662) | Populus deltoides microbial communities from Bellville, Georgia, United States - Xylem-PdKOR-R1 | ecosystem: Host-associated > Plants > Phyllosphere > Stem > Wood/Secondary xylem...
AAACTATTAGGTGATCAAGATATAATTTAATTATTTTTTAAAATTGCGTAATTACTCCTCAAATTAATTGGAGATGGAAGATCACAAACACCCAATTTTCTATGAAGAAATGTGAATTAAGCATTGTCTGAAGATTTGGTGAAGAGAACAGCAACTTGAAGCTTAGTTAAGATTAGAAGAGACCGAAACCAACCTTGCTACAATTGTTTTCTCGAACTACATGACAGTCCATGTCCATATGCATGATTCTTTCCTGAATAATGAGGGCAGCTATAATAGTTGATGAAGTTGAAACACCAAATTCACACGATAATGAGTGCACCTAAAATAGTTCACAAGTGGAAAATGTCATTACACGATGCTATGCTTCAGCAGGTGAGGCATGAAATGTTATTGGGTATACATTTGATGTGTTTAGAGTTATGAAAAGGTGTTTTCAACAAAGTCTCCCTTAGACATATTGAGTATAGGTTTAGAGTTGATTTTTTTTTGGTACACAGTGCTGCTAATATGAAAATTTTGTTCAGGATTAGATTTAGGTGTTCATATGAAACTTTAATATGGGACTAATATAAATAATTTATTTCATTATTAAGAAACATGGTCACCCTTATATACATAAATTTTATGCAATTTACAGATTTTCTTCAATTTATTTTTCTTTTCCTTACTACTTTCTTTATATTCTAGTTAGTTTATTTTGTTTTCTTTTTGGAATCACTTAGAACACTATGCTTTTCTTAGACATTAGAATATTAGAACTCATATTCCATTTGATTTACTAGGTTATTATTAAATTCTTAATTATAGTTTCTTCTTAGTGTGGAAAAAAATGAGAAACATGTTGCTTAATTGATATTATCTGATTGATGAAAGTTGTTCTCACTTGGAAGGTCTAACCAAACAAGCAATGGATAATGCTAGATTTCTACAGAAGCCCAGGCCCTACATAGAGAAAATAAAAGGGTTCATAACCAGGAAAAAAAACCTATTTTTTTAAGTTAAAAGAAAAAAAAACAATCACGGTTAAATATCACTAAGCTATCATAAATTTACATGGATGAACTAAAAGTTTAAATATTTGACAAAAAACCCTTCTTTAAGTTTAAATAAATATTAAAAAAACATTGTTTCAAAAACACCTTTAATATTATTAAAATCATCCCCTTTAAAATGAATTAAATTATCTCTATCAAATATCTTTTAAATATCTAAATTCAATCTATTTAAAATATTTTTTTCACTTATAAAATAAATATAAATTATTATTCTCAAGAGTTTTCTGTCAAGTATAACTTTAAATCATAGCCTATGATTTAATAAAATCATAATTAGACCATTTAAGTGATTCTTTTTCTCTTTTTCCTCCTCTATTATTATCTGTGAAATCCACTTAAATATTTTCCTAGCTGTCTTTTCCAAAACAATAAAAATATAAAAAGGAATACTGAGATACCAATAATCATTTGTATTTGTTTTTTTTTTTTTTTTTGCCAACCAGTTTTCCTTTTCCTTTTTCAAACCCTTTAAAACTTTATTGCTTCCTCTTTTTCTTTCCTTTTCAGCTTTAACTTCTATATGCTAGGTTATTCTTTTTTTAGCCACTTTCTTAATAATACTCTCAACTATTATCCAAAAAAAAAGATATGAATAATTAAAACTCTTTTGCAAATAATTAAAACATACATTATTTGATTTATATATAGAGAACATATGCTCTTATTTTTACATTACATTATTGTCTTTAGTATATGCTCTAGAAAAGCATCAAAAATACCATTATGGAGTACAAATGCCAAGGAGTGAGGAAAGGGAAAGTAAATTTAAAATCTTAACACTACTGAGAATTATTATGGATTTTTTAAAAAAACTAAAGGGAAACCTTTTTTTTTTCATGAAAATGATTTGGCTTTCTATATATGGTGATATTTACAAATCCAATTAGATTTCCCATCACATTCTCTTGCACATTCTTTCTTATATAAAACTCTTTCTCATTAAGTCTCTCTATAAACATTTGATTGCCCTTTTATCATGTTTTAATTAGGTTGTCAGAAAGGATAAATCTTATTTTAGAGTTTTCAATTAATGTTTGGAGCAAATACTATAGGAATCGAGACTTGAGCTTCAAAGATAACTTCATGATACATGTTTTACCACTATATCCCCCATAAGAAAAAGGTTTTTTCTTTGTTTAAAGGGGAAAAGGAAATGAATTCTATGAAAATAAGTTGTTATCTAGTATTATGGTCATTAAAAAATCATAACCGGTCAATAAAGATCTATGATAAGAGACTAGTTATACTAAAGGAAAGATATTATCAGCCTAAAACATTCTATATTTGGTGAGTTGCATTGCTAACTTTTCTTTTATTCTCAACTATTTGTTATGCCTCAACACTATATTGATATTTTGTCAGCATTAAGGAAAAAATTATGTTGGCAATTACTATATTGATAGAATTATAGATGGAAACATATCGTTGACAACATGTTTGTCAAGGATTGGCGTTCTGTCATCATTTATGTCGATAACTTGTTTTTTTGATGGTATCGTCGATGGAATATTCACATCAAGAAATCGGATTTGCCTCTCATTTTCCATTGCCAACCTTATTTGCCAATAGAATATTCCATCCTATATTTTGTTAGAAAGGCTCTTTAAGTGTTGATGAAATATTTCATTGTTGATTTCATCAAAAATATTATATCGCTTATTCCATCAAAATGTGAGCGATCATTTTCAATGAAAACATCGATGAAATATGCATTTTGCATTTCAATAAAAAAATCCAAAACTTTCTGATGAAATGTGACCTAACATAGCTGATAAAATCACCAATCAAATAGTTAATATCTTTGGCTATTCCATTAAAATTTCACACTTTTTTGTATTATTTGGTTGTTAAAATTCCAATATGCATTTGGGATTATAATCTTGAAAACTCACAACAACAATAACAACAAAAATCTTTTTCGATAATAATTATATTAAAATAAATCCCATAAACAAAAATTATATTAAAATGAATTCCATACAAGAAAAAATCAAACAAATTAAAATTTCTAAAATGATGGAGAAGGAGCGAAAAAATCTTGAACCATAAGCATCAGGAATGGGATGAATATGTAAAGCCAAATATGCATGGATTTCCTCCTATTTTCTATTATTTTCTTGTTAGACTTCTTCTTTTATTCCTTCTTTAAGTTATGCTCTCATTTCAATCATTTGTTTCTAAGTCCTATCTTGAACAATCTAATCAATGGTAGGTGATGTCTAGCTTAAGCTTAAATGTTGTGTGCCTATAGTTGAAACAATACGACCCGCCCTTATATCTCATGCTGATGTCATATGCATACCATAATCTTGTCTATTAGGTCCATCAATTTCTCCAACATCCTACCACAATTAAAGATTGTGAGGATGATGGGTGAAAGTGTTTTCTCCATGTTTGGCAATCAAGTTAGCATTATATATCTCCTACAAAACAAAACTAGAAATGTCAAAATCCAAATTTCATATTAATGAAGTAAATATATATGAATTTTAATTAAAGATATTAGAAACAAAAATGCATAATGAATGCTTCTACTCCACTATTGACAAACATTTTCACTTCTTTTCACCTATTTATCTTCCTTATTTGAATTTCCTCATATACCTCTATTGGAGGTTGTTCGCGCCCAAGTTGTTTTTTCTACAAAATAAATAGTATGTAAAAAAATCTCATAAATAAAGACTAAATTAAAAAATGATGAAAATTAATTAAATATACAACAACGAGCTATTACTAGGTGTATTTCATGGTTCACAAAGAGAAGTGATCCCTTGATGTGCTTACTCAACGAACCATGAGTTTTTTTGTTTCTATTTTGAGACTCGAATCATGTGTGCTTTCTAGAACAAAAACATTTAATATCAAGGTTATGAGGTGTTTGAGTATTAGAATTACCTCTAGAACCAGCGTAGACTTCTTGTTGATTGTAGATGGTTTGGCCTTCATACCTACTTTGGTTTGGATTAGGCAGCATTTTGCTTTTTATAACTTAGCCTTTATGATAAATAAATAAAAACATGATTTTGAACTTACAGTGTACTACCATTTCGGTTAATTTATTGTTCCACCTTCATAGCCATATGCATTATATTTTCTAACTCCATATAGTTTTGCAACTCCACTACATTTTCTATATCATGGTTTAACTCATTCATAAACCTAACAATAGTAGCTTTTATATCCTTCATTACATTCACTCAAATCATAATGACTTCTATCTTTTTATAGTAATCCTCTACACTCTTAAACCCTTTAGTCAGACTTTGCAACCTCTTATATAAATTCTAGTAATGGTTTTTTGCAACAAATCTCTTTCTTGTGATTTCCTTCATCTCATCTTAAGTGTTAATGAGCCTCTCATGGTTTCTCCTCGTACTCAAAATAATTTGATCCCATCAAATTATAATATAATCTGTAAATTCAATAACAACAAGTTTTACTTTTTTTCTCTTCTGAATAATGGTGATAATTGAAGATCAACTCAACCTTTTTCTCTCGTTCTAAATATGTCTTAGTATCATTCATCTCCTGACATGCATGGATCTTCATCTTAATATTTCTCAAGTTTTTGTCCAAGCCATCATGATACCTAAAATCTCTTATTACACCTTTATAGCTGAATTTTTATTTATTTCGACCATACCATAGTGATAATCTACTTTAATTCCTCTACAATATCATACCAATAACATTTGAATAAAAATATTGTATCTTCTGACCCATGATACCGTAATTCAATAACCTCTTGTAACTTTCCATAATAATCAACTTCGAACTTATTGGATGTAGAACCCTTTACACAAACCCCACTATTATAGGTCTTTTTACTCGCATCATATTGTTCAGTATGAAAGACATATCAATTGAAAAAATACTCATTATAACACTTGACATTTCTTTCATAAACCAAAGAAGGAAATTTTATTATGTCAACATCTCAAGATGGAAATATCTACTCCTCACTGCATGTTTCAGTAATGGTCATCCGAGATGGTAAAATATTAACAAATTCTCACTCAAAGGCAATTCAGCACAATCATCATTTCTTGGAATGTGATTGATTCTTATTCTCAAACAAGGCTCAAAATAATATGAGGTAAATATTGAAATCTCTTCAACAATATGAACCTTGCATATTGAAGCCTTAACATGTGCTTTGTTTTTAAATTTTTTTCTTAAGGTTAAACAAGTATCTTCATGCAAGTAATTAGAGATGAATATTTAAAAGGAATGTTTAAAATAAAGGCAATGAACAATTACTAAGAATGCATGTAATCTCTAACCTCTTGAATGGATACATTAATTTGTACTATACAAGACCTCTAACTTTTTTCCCTTAACACTAAATAAATAGGTAGATGCTTTATTGAGTCAAAGAAAATGAAAAGGGAGATCATTTCAAGTATAAAAGTTATATCAATGATGTTATTTCCATATTGCTCTATATGTTGGCTATACAACTTGGTCGAATAAATATTTGTAAAAAACTTATTAATCTTTGTAAGTGTATCTCATATCCCTTTTAACAATAAATAACTATAAGCAATTAGAATAAGTGTTTGCATAAACACATGGTAGTCATGACTTTTCATTACATATAATTCGCATTCTCCTGAATTCACCAACCTAGCTATGATTAAAGAATATTCGTAAGGAAATCACAAACTCTTAAGTGATTTATAGATAAAAACTTATGCATCATTGTTTAATACAAAGGTGGTTTTGGGTTTTGCAACACGGAGCCTATCATTAACAAACTTCATATTCCTCTTACCATAATACAAATCTAAATTCATTCTAGCTTTCATATTGTCTTTTGTTTTCCTTTTCACATTTATAATTGTGTTAGAAATATTGTCAAACACATTCTTCTCAACATATATGACATCCAAATTACTAGTCTTATAATAAAAAAAGCTTCTAAAAATATTTTTTTTTACCTAATTATGGGTCACACCAAAACTAAGGAATTTCCACATACCTTAATGAAAATCAAATACAATGCCTTTATGTTAAAAGACTGCATCATACACTTTTTCACACAACAGTACTGGTAGTGCAACATCCATTTTAGCTTTACCTTTCAAGAAGTCCATTGTGTTATTTTTTAATTGATGACGACTTGACAAGAACCTCTAGTGGTAAAAAAAAAAAAAAAGCTTTACCACCATTAATTAAGGTAAATGTCTTATTATTATCATCTATAGAATATGGACAAGTTAATTTTCTATGTGCTCCAACTCAAAACCATCTTATATGTAGGAAAATCATTTATAGTCTACATCAAAGAGATTTTTATTTGAAAATTCTGGTTCCCTCAGATATCAAATGTAAAAGCCATGACTATTCATAACTGATTCAACTTATCAATCAACGGTTAAAGATAAACATTTATATTCCTACTTGGATTGTAAGGATCAAGTATGATCATAGATAAGAACATGAATTTTGGATTCATACACATCTTTAAGGGCAAGTTTTAAACTATTAGAATTTCTGGTCAACAAGAATAGGATGCATTAAAGGATCCAAATAGATTAAATATATTTATACACAAGTCAAAACATATGGTTTGTTGTTCTATTAAAAACAAAGGATGCACCCCCATTAAATTGCTTCCAAGCTTTACCATCGAAAAGGTGCACCATGATTTCATCTACCTCATCATGTGAATAATATCATGTGATGTGCTTAACAGTCTTTAAAGACATAAATAACCTTTGCAACCTAGGAGTAATTGGCAAGCATCTTATTTTTTTGTATGCAATAAATGTGTTTCCTCTACCATTATTGGGTTTATATCGAGCATGCTTATAAGTTTTGCACTCTGTAAAATTTGTATATTCACCATTGTACAACATGTAAAAGTTTGGACGTATATATTTTTTTGAATCCTAAACCAAGAGGTTTCATCATGAATTTTACAGCATAAAAGTTATCTTCCAAACTATTCCCTTCATGTAACATGTTTTTCATCCATTTCAAGATCCTATCATAATCGGCCCCACCCAACCTATAATCTGACTTGATGATAAATACTTGTGCAATAGCCAATAACTTACTGAGCTATACACCTATCCTTTAATGGTACATCAAAATCTTTCAAGATTTCAAAAAACCTAGTTTTATCTACATTTGATTATTCATCTAAAAGGATGTTACATGAGACTTCACCTGAATAATCATGATTCATTCTTATTTCATTCATCATCATACTCCTATAAGTATTAATATTATTATCTACAAACCCATGTATATTTCTAGAACTAGAAGTTAAGTCAATCATCCCTTCTAACACGGTTTTGTAAGGAACATAGAATTCTCTGTGTCCAAACCAACATGAATATTTCTTGACAAACCATTTTTCAAGTAGATGCATGGTCATAATATCTTTATGGTGGGACTTTTTATTCTTACACTCACATGAACATCTGATTTCACCCCCATTAATATTTTTTTCAGATTAGAAAGTATAAAAACCCTCAACTCCATTAAGATAATCTTGCTTATACAACCCTTTAAAAGAATCTTAATACATCAAAAAATAATCATTCATTACTTATAAAACATATATAGAATATTGATAACAATATTTATTAGTAATGTAACTATCAATTCAAAATTCAACTTTTTTTTTAAAATGAATTCATTATCCAATAACTAATTATCATTTCTACACAAATTTAAATTTTGCATCAAAATATGAACTAAAAAATAAAATTAACAATAAATAATCAGTACCCAGCTAATTATCAATCATTTATTCAATTCAAAATTATTTAGCCTAAATTAATACCTTTTAATTATTATCGATTTCACAAAAAATCAATTTCCTTAAATTTCCTAAAATTTCCAACTTGATAATAAAATTGACAAAATATAATTAGTATTCATTAAACAACCTATCATTTCTTCAATTATAACACACCTAAGTTACAAAATCAAACTTAATTTTATCAAATGACAAATGAAATTAATTTCCTCCAAAACCCAAACAAACCCTAATATACAAATCATACATTAATACAATAAAATATTTTATATGAAAACGTTCCAAAACACTTAAATATATAACTAAACTACAAATAGTACAAAAATATTTTAATAAATGAACCTAAAACATATGTATGTTATAAAAAAAAAAAAAAAAAAGGATATTAACACTATTTATGGATTTAGGTCGACACTGGCAATTTAGGGTGGCCAAATTTGTTACGATGGTGGCTCGATTTGTGAGAAAATAGGAGGAGAAGCTACTATTTTTTAGGCGGGAACAAAAACAAGAGCATAAGGGGGAGAATTTTCACATTTTATTTAATTTAATTTTTTCAAAGGAAAGTCCTTAGGCAATTCCATCAGAAAATACTGATTTGTCATATTTATGATGGAATTACTGATGAATTTTAATTTATTTTATCTATTATGTTGAAATTTTAATCAAAAATTATTGACGAAACAAATTCTACTGTAATTTCTGTCACCAATTACTGATTAAAAAAATTCATTGTTATTTATGTCAGAAAGTAGCAATAAAATATTTTTCATCGGCATTTCCATTGCTATTTTCTAATTTTTTGATAGCTCATAATCTACCAGCGGTCTATCTATATGAGTGATAATGGGTCTATTGTTGTGAGTTAAACCCTTAATTGAAAGTTCAAGCTTATCCATTGTAGGGTTTGGTTCATTTTTACCACTCCTGGCTATTATCTTTTGATAATACTAGGTGAATTGAGAATTCTAAAATTGGTCACTCCTCATTATGATATGTGACTAATTATTGATCAAGTCATATTAGTAAATAACCAGTGGGTTTATGTTGGGCTCAATGAACCCAACCAAATCCTAAGAAAGGTCTATAAATGATACCAATTCACCTATCCTATAACACCTAAGTTTTATTTGCAATGTTTGTTAAATGAAAATTCCTTTGTCGCATGCTTATCCAAATATTAGAAGTTCATCTATTTGTAGTGGAATCTATTAAACAAATATCTCTTTTCAACTTTGGTTTTGATGAACCCTTATTTTAATGAGTGTACCTTCTTATTCCATTTTATTCTTTATCATACCTTCAAAGTCAACACTTTTATTTTGGTGAATATTGGATTTTACTTCTTATCAGGCTTAAGATCATGGCCATGTAGAATTCTAGTGCCTTGAGCTTTAAAGTAAATAATCAAAACCATTTAAAATACAACTTTGAGCTAAACAAGAATGGGTTTTTTATATTTTTATTCTTTTTTTAAAAAAATATCAATCAAATAAACCTTTTGGTGTAGGTTGAAACCCAATGGACCTTAGAAACTTGTTCCAAAGCCCAAAAAACATGAGTAAAGGGATTTGATATTTTAAAAACTAAGAGTAGAATAAATTGGAAGTCTTCCTTTCCTTTTAAAGAAAATCTTTCTTTCTTTTTTTAATAAAAACAAGTTTCAAAATAATACTGGGATATTGATCCATAACATCAAAGTGCAAGATGGGGATGTAGTTATGTTCTCGGCCAAATACAGCCTTGAAACAATTTTGAAATAGGTTTAGCAAATAAGGATCTAGTGAAACAATTTGAAAGAAATGACATAATCTGAAGCAAGATATGTCCTTTAAAAGACCTACTTTGGTGACTTAAGGTCTAGCTAGGAAATGGATCGAGCCAAAATCATGCAAGACAAACACCACAAACAACAGCCAAAAAAAGACCTAAACGTGTCATAAAATAAATTCATGTAAGAGTACAGAAGCATCACGAGTAGATTCACAAACATCAAACTCATTTTAGAAGACATGAGTCTTTAAAAAAGCCTAACTTGGATGACTTGAGGTTGTTTTGAAAGGGATTAGGTTAAACCAACTTATTACAACACAAATACATTTAATCTGCATATAGCAGGTATGAAAGTTAAAAGGAAATACAACATCACACATTAAATAATGTTTCCAAAGATTACATGCATATAGTGACATACAAAATAACATTGGAAGTAAAAAGACTGGGAAAGGGTTACCTAAGCTGGAAGAGAAAGGAATGAACACAACAATGGCTTGAGCACTAACTCTCCAATGGAAAAATATCCTCTTCCCTTTCTTTTTCTCGAGGATTAAGGTCATAAACTAACACACCAAGTCCTTAACCTCCCTTTATTCTATACTAAGTATTCTACTATCTCAAAGATTATGACCTAAAGCCTAACATTTCTCTTTTTTTCTCTACCTCTCTTAATATCTTTCTGGTTTTTTTTCTTTCATCTCTTTATTTTCCTCTATGTGTGTTACTCTCCTTATCGATTGATTCTTTTTTCTTCATCTTTCCCTCTCTAATAAAACCCTAAGTCTATTTATCGATAAAAAAGACTTTTCTAGCTCGATGAATACTCGCCATTAAATGCAAGCAACTAACAATCAACCTTTGATTGGGCCAAGACAGAAACTAGGACCACTATTAATGGTACAAAGGAGAGCATGCAGATGCTGTCCTTGCAAGAGTCAGCAAAATAATCACTGAAAATAAAATGATAATAATAAAAACAACAAAGCCAAAAGCAAACAAGGGAGAACAGCAAAGCAAAGCAAGGATTGATGAATGACACCAATGCTTGTGAGAGACCGACGGCAAAATCACTAGAAAAAACCCTAAAATTGGGCAAACTAACAGTGATGAGGTGTTTGGGTTAGGAGGTCATAAAGGGGCTAGGTACTAGGGTCTTCGTATGAGTTAGAGGCAAAGAGGAGTTAGGTGGCTCTCTAAAAGGCTAGGGCTCTCTCCATCTCAGTTTTGATCATGAGGAAGAAGACAAAGGGCTGCTCTGGGGATTTATATAACGCCTCTGAAATGATAGTGTCTAGGATTTGAAAGTTCAAACAAGTCCCTGAAAGTCAGTGCTTCTTTTGTTTCAACCCTTCTGAGGTGCCAATTGTACTATCTAAGATAAAATTCAAGTTAAAAAAAATAAGTCTTTCAATTAAGCCCTTGGCTGAAATTATCCCTTCAATTTCTTTTTCTAAAATGGTCCTTGGATCTGTAAATCTCTTAATTAAAGTCAATGTCAGCATTAAGAGATAAAAGTTTGTTCAATAAAAAATATAGTGGAACCTATAGGATCTTTCACATCACTAATTTGACAATTTGGTCCTTGATCCTTTAATTCCTTCAACTACAACCAATTTTGATTCAATTATACCCTTTAAAAAATTATCCTTACCCCTTAAAATCTAAAAAATATCTTGCTTAGTTTCTTAATTTTTCGAGACACATCAAAGAGAAATCGTGTTTTTAATCTTCATCTTTTATCTTTCATGGTTTCAGCCTATAGTAAAAAATATATATATATATATATTGTTCTTGTTTGAATTGTATCGATAAAAAGAAAAAAAGAAAAGTCAAAGAAAAATTACAAGAATTGATTGAAATGACGAGTTAGAGCATAATTGAATACAAGCCCTTGCATTCTAGGGATGGCCGAAAGTTTCTTGAATATTTTCTTGATTTTTCCAAATAGGTACATACCAAATCTTAGTATTTTCGAATTGAATTCTTGTTTTTCTTGGATTATCTTGCCTTGTTTCATTTAAATTTGGGTAGTATACATCTTTTTTGCTTTATTTTAATTATTTTATTAAAATTCTTAAAGTTGAATATTGACTTATTGAATTAGTTCGTTTTCTTTGAAACTTTAACATAAACTTCATTTCTTTTATTTTATGTTTTCTCTTCATCATTATATTTCTCATGAATTTACTTTGGTATTCATAAATTTGTCCTCAAGTTTTGTATTGATTAGTTTCATATATTTCTTGATTCTTAATTCGTCATTATTATAAAATTATTATGTTATTTTGATTGATTATTTGATCAGTTGCAAAGTTACATTTAAGAACCTAAGTAAGCGAATAGTGAGGTAAAGGGCATAATGATCGATATTATTTGAGTGAAAAGCTCAATTGAATTGTGTGAAACACGAGTGGAGTGATATTAAATCGAGTGTAAACATGTGAGGGAATGTGTGAGAAAATCTTTCTCCGTTGCTAACCTTTATTGCAAGTATTCATAATGATATCAAAAAGTGTGACACAATCGAATATGAAGGATCTTGTATAAAGACAAGATAGGTTGGAGGTAATGATGGAGGCTTTGATGGGAAAGATTGATAAATTGAGTATTAAAATGATTAGTAGACATTATGTTTCTAGTTGTAAAGTAAAGAAGGCTAAAACGTTTATTAGACGAGCATTATTTCCTTCAAATGAAAGTGTAGCTGAAAACTTCGATGATGATAAGAAGGAGGATGTAGTTAATCATGAAAAAAGCCTCGTGCACACCAAAGTTTTTTATATGAGACACAGCTAATGAGAGAGTTTGGTGGTAGATTTTGGTCAAATAAGGATTTTGGCTGAAGGAGGAATTTTGATGATCACAATGGTTTAGATCAATCAAGCCTCTATTTTGAGTTGACTTACCCTCTTCCTAGTGGGACTGTAACTTGTTGTACTAGGTGTTTTCATTTGCTGCTTCGCTTTCTTGGCACACTACTATACCAAAACTTTCTAGGTCTTATCTTTATCCTTATTAGAAAACAAATTTCCATTATTTTGTTTAACTCTCCTTTGTTTATTAGCTAAAATTCAAAGCCGTAGATTTAAGGAGAATTTCAGTTCTATTTTTTCAGTTTGTGCCTAGCTTTGCCCTATAATTTGGATAGCATAAAATTTAAAATTCCAACATTTAGGGAAATAATGGTCTAAAGGCTTATTTAGATTAGAAAAGAAGGTGGAATTTGTTTTTAATTGCCATAAATATTCAAGGGAAATGAAGGTAAAATTAGTTGTATTTGAATTCATTAATCTTGTTATAATTTGGTGGGATCAACTTGTTACAGATAAGAGACATAATGGAAAAGAAGTTATTAACACATGAGAGAAGATAAAAACAATCATGAAGAAGAAGTTTGTCCCTAAACATTATTATAGAGAAGTATATAATAGATTGCAATCTTTATCTCAAGGTTATAAAAGTATTGATAAGTATTTTAAAAAGATGGAAATAACTATATATATTAAAGTTAATATTTCTGAAGATAAAGAAGCCACAATGGCTAGATTTTAAAATGGTTTAACTACAGATATTCCTAATGTTACTTAATTGTAGTATTATTTAGAAATCAAAGATATGGTGCATATGGCTATAAATGTTAAAAAAAAATAGTTGAAAACAAAAGGTAGTGCAAGACCAGGCAGTTATTTAGGGTCATCTCAGGTTAGAAGTTAAATTTTAGGGAGAGAGAATAATGCACCAATAAAGCTAATAGCAGTACCTAAAGTTGTTGAACCCTCATATGTTAAAAAACAAGTTGCAATAATAGAGGAAAAGGAAAGAAATAATGTCCAACCGAAGCATAAATGAGAGATTAAGCATTTTAGTTGTCAGAGACTTGGGCATTATGCATCAGAGTATCCAAATAAAAGGATTATGATTTTAAGAGACGATAGAGAAGTAGAGCTAGCTAGTGATGAATCTAAATGTGAAAGCATATCAGCATTTAAAGATGCCAGTAATGTTGAATATGATGTTAATGGTAAATCCTTTATTATAAGGAGATCTTTGAATATTCAGGTTTGTGAAGAAGATGTTGAGCAACAAATGGAGAATATCTTTCATACTAGATATCACATCAAAAATAAGATATGTAGTATGTTTATTGATAATGGTAGTTGTATTAATGTTACTAGTACAACTTTGGTTAGAAAGTTGAACTTGACTACTACTAAGCATGTTACATCGTATAAGCTTCCATGGTTGAATGAATGTGGAGAAGTTGGGGTGACTAAATAGGTGTTAATCTCATTTTCAGTAGGTAGATATAAAAATGAGGTTTTATGTGATGTTGTTCCATGCATATTGCACACCTATTTATTAGGGAGACCTTGATAATTTGATAGAAAAGCCAAGTATAATGGTTTTAAAAGTACGTATACACTATAAAATGTTGAGAAAATATATACATTTGCATCATTATCATCTAAGCAAGTGTATGAAGATTGGTTGAAGCTGAAAAAAAGCAGAAAAAACTGAATAAGCCTTGTTACAAAATAATGGTGAGGATTTGGGGTTGAATAAGACTAAGGTGAGTCATAAGTGTGAAACACTAAAGGGTAAGGTTTTGGCCATTAAAGACAAATTTAAAGGTTTTGATCAAAATAAAAAATAAAGGGAAAGTCAAGTATGGAGAGAAAATTAGTGGAGTGAAGAAACAACAATGAGAAAAGAAGAATATGTATTTTACTCTTATATAATGAGGCATACTTTAACACTAATGAAATTGGTTTTTATATTCCTAGTGTTCATGTTTCTTTATTACAGGAATTTGAAGATAATGATTATAGTAGTCTATTCTTTAGAAAGGTAGTTCATTTATATGGTATTCCATGGAGCATTGTATTTGATTTAAGTTTTTGAGCTACTTCTAGAAGGTTTTGTAGTGTAAGTTAGGAACTAAACTTTTATTTTATACTACTTGTCATCCATAAACAGATGGTCAAACTGAAGTAGTAAATAGAAATTTAACTTAATTATTAAGAGCTATCATTCAAAAGAATCTTAAAAACTAGGAACTGAAGTAGTAAATAGAAATTTAACTTAATTATTAAGAGCTATCATTCAAAAGAATCTTAAAAACTAGGAAGATTGTTTACCATTTATTAAATTTGCATATAATTAGACTTGATTCCTTTACCTGTTGATGAAAGAGTTAGTTTTGATGGTAATCAAAATGCACATGTGGTGAAAGACTTACATGAAAAGATATGACAACAAATAGAAAAACAAAAAAAAAATGAGCAATATGCATTCAAGACTAATAAAGAATGCAAATTAGTAAGGTTTGAACTAGGATATTAGGTTTGGATGCATATAAGGAAAGAAAGTTTTCCTGAATAAAAGATATCAAAATTGAAGCCTCGAGAAGATGGTTATTTCCAGATCATAGAGAGGATTAATAACAATGTCTACAAAGTGGATCTACCAAGTGAGTATTGTGTTAGTACTACATTCAATACTTAATATCCCTCTTTATTTGATGTAGGTGATGATTAAATGATGAATCTTTTCGAGGAGAGTGGGAATGATATGATCCAAGCAACACCAAGAAATCCATTAAGGGTTCCAGTGGTTCAGTGACAAGACTTAGCGCTAAGAAGTTCAACGAGGCTTTCAATGGACTTATTTAAGACACGTAGGCTAAAGTGGATATCAAGAATAGATTAAATAATGAAGAACAAGCCTTGATTAATTTAATTCATGTTTAAAAAATGGTTCTAGATGAGCATTTTGACATTACAAAAAGAGCAAAACAAGAAGATTCAAATCTACTAGTTTTAACCTTTCACTACTATTTTTTCATAGATGGAGATATAGGAGGAATTTTAATGTGATTCTAGTTGTATTGGAAAATAGACATCCATAGTTTTCTTATGATATATGTCATGCCTTCTAATTCAGTAAGACAAAAGAGAAACGTATGATTGAATTTGGAATTTGATTATGCCAACAGATTATGCCAGCAGATTATTAAAATAACTTTAGTCTTATTTAAATTAATTGGACAGTTATTTTATATATCTTTTAGTTATTATTAGGCCTTTTAGATATATGAAGGTCTTTTAGAGTTATTATTTATTATTATCCATATCCATTAGGGATATTATGTTAGACTTATGATTCATTTTAGTATAAACACTATTTTGTAAAGACTTTTTGAGGTTAGACTATTTTTTTTAATAAATAAATTGGCATTATTGATATCTTTTATATGGTTAAGTGATTCTCATACTAAGTTCTTGATTGAACTTGCAAACTCTTTGAAGAATTGATCAACTTCGTTGTTATTTTATTTTACTCGTTTACGTAGGGTGGGGGTAATTGACACAATCAAAAGATTAATGTCTTATCTAAAGTGCAGGAGTGTCGAAGTAATAAATAACCCGGTAAGACCGGGATTGAACTACAGGGAGGTGAACTATATAAATTACAAATAATATATTTATTTAATAAAACAAAGAGTTTATGAGAATTTTATGGGATATTGATGTAAGGTTAAACAAAGATAAAACAATTGTCAAGGTTAGAGGATCCACTAATGGTATTTCAAATAAGTATAGTATAAACTCTTTTTATTACTCAACTGGAAATCACACACAAAGGAGGTTCCAATCGGATTATAACTTGTTAACATGATTACATTAGTTATCTTATTTGAATAATGCTAATACTTGTAAATATTATCAGGTATTCATGATGTTAATATATGTTAACAACAAATCAAGTTCCTTTCATAACACAGGTGTTGGTTATATCATACAGTTGGTTATGAAAGGATCAAGTATTTGTTGTACTAAAGGTTATACAATATAAATCTAGATTAATCATTTAACAAGCAAAGTATTAAGAGTAAATAAGATAATAAATACAAAACATGTTAGTATTAAACATTAAAGTCCATGTTGAGTTTACGCTATACTTATTCTTACACCATTAGTGTAACCTTTTCACCTTGACATAATAAACTTAACTAAACATAATAAAAGAGAGAAATATAAATAAACAAGATAAGAACATAAATAAAATATAAGTTAACTAAATAAAGGAAATGAAATGAAAAGCATAAACAAGAGATTAATATAACATAAAATAAAACTTGAACATTACAAAATACAAAGAAAGAAAGCAAGAATATGATCTTGATCTGAAAACCAATATGCCTAAATGCATGGCAAATGCCTTCTTTTATATGCCAAAATTCAAAACTATTGATTTGATGACTAATTGTTGAGTGGGTGGCCACCTCTTGACTTTGTAACAATCCTTATCTTCTTGTCTGCAGAAAATGTCATTGCTAACAACAGAATTTGAACAGATAGTCTTCATAAAAGTTCTGGGAAATTGTGTCAGCTTTCCAATAAAACAAGAATGAGATCATTTTAAGTTCTAGAACTCGAGATATAGGCTGAACACTGAATAGTGTCTGGGCTGCAGAACAGATTCTGACTTCTATGTTGTTACTATAATTTGATCTTGAAAACAGTCCTTTTGAATCTTGGACTCTCATGAAAGTTTTATGCCTATGTCTTAGCTTTCCATCCATATAAACCAGACCTAAATCCAAGTTCTACAACTCCAGTTATGATCAAATAACCGAATGGTGTTTCAATTTGAATTCAACCAGCATCTTTTTTCTAAACTTAGCCCTCTCTTTGTCTTCTCAATTTAAGTAGTTAAACTCATCAATCAATCCTTTTATTTATGTGGTAAGCCTGCATTTCAAATGAATATTTATCATAAATTAAAGGTTTCTTATATTATCAGACTTGTTATTATAAAACATGCTCTAGTTAAAGAGTTATTGATACTTCAAGTGCAAAATGATGATATAAAACCTTGATAAAAATACACTTTTAAGTACTAATCAGGAATCATTACATATAATTTTGGTTCTCTGATATAGGTTATTGTTATGTCAAGTTGCAAACCATTCAAATTGGATTTTAACATATCTTGAAAGGTGTCCCCGTCATTCAACAAGACTCTTTCTCATCTCTTTTATTATGAAACTTACAAGGAATCATTTACATTGAATGATCTTTTAGAATTTTGATTGTCTTGTATTTTAAATACAAAAAGTATTCTAATTTAAGTTTAAAATAATTTTGTTTATTAATAGAATAAATTTTTAATTTGGTCCCACTAAATGTGCTAATTTATTAATCACTAAGATAATCTTCTGATTAATATGCTACCATATAATTGTTTTTACCTTCTAAAAAGGAGAAACCACTAAATAAGAACTTAATCCAAAGATGAGATAGGCACCAACCTCATAAAATCAAATAGAGAGTGGATATCTATGACTTAAACCCTATAAGAAGCTTATCTACTCCAAGTTAACGCGACACAAAAAAAAATGATATGTTTTTTTAAGAAGGAAAGAGAGGATTAATAGGAATTTAAGTGCTTGATAGCAAGTAAATAAATTAAATAAAGCAATGAAATAAATAGTATTGAAATTGGTAAAAAGAATAATTGAAATTACATGCATAGGCCTAGCTAGTATTCAAAGTGACAATGTGGTCTTTTGTCTATTAGTAAAAAGCTTGAATTTTATCTAGACATATAAATCCTAATTCTATACAGATGTTAGTACTAAGTAATGAGACTTTATTGAGTCCTTATACAAATTAACCTCCTTTTATATTGATACCATGTGAACCCTAAGCTAATCTTGTAACCTCTTATTGGTTATTTTGTTGAGGACTCCTACTTTTAATAAAACTAGCTTTAGGGTTCTTTGTGCACATTCAAACTTTCTTGGTCGATCATAGCTTTTAATCACTTGGTTGACTATTTTCTTCAAATTTATTAGTAGATCAAAACTCTTTAAACACAGTCAATTCTACTATACTTGATCGATTTCAACTTGCTTCTCCTATTTTATTATAAACAATCATTGTTTTTCTATGATTGACACATGGATATTAATTTTTGGTGTAAACACAAAGTGAGAGGTGTCATAATCAATCACAAGATAATACATGTTTAGACAAAGATGCAATTAAATTTTTTATTATCATATTATCTTGTTGAACCTAGTGTAGGTAATCCGAGTTTGTTATGATAGTGAATGTGTTCTTTACGCTAACGAGGGCTGGAGGGCCGGGTTTTGATTTATCAATGAAGCCACACAAGCCTTGCCAAATAAGAAAAGGTTCGATTTATTATGTACTATCATATTTCTTCTACTATAAACACGTGAATGTTTATTTTTTATGTAAACACAGAGCAAGAGGTCTAATAGACAATCACATAAGATAATACATGCTTAGACAAGAATACAATTAAAGTGTTCATCATCAATTGATCTTGTTAAATGGAGTACATGTCATTCGGGTATGATGATGGATGCATTGTATGCAATAAAGAGGGATGGTAGGCATGGTTTTGATCGATCAATGAAGCCACACAAGCCTGTTAAAAGACTTGATTTATGTCTTCCAGAATTCTATTAGTTAGTTTTAGGGATACATAATGATGAGCATAATAAAGTGGCAACAATGGGATGTTGTTGTATTTTTATGGCCAGTTAAAAGAGAAGAGGTAGGCTATCATTCTTGATTGATAAAATTACGAGAGATTATCTAGGGAATTCATGAATGTTGTTAAGCAAAGGCTCTAATATCATATAAGATCAAGAGAATAAAATAGAAAGGAAATGAGAATGAGAATTTGACGGAAAATATTTTTCCTTTTACCCGTGAGTTTTTGAATTAGATTCAACTGTTTTAGATAAATAAAAAGTTTAGATGTGTGTGTATTATTCCTGGTATAAATAAGAAAAATATAAAACATGAAAAATATATTTTCTTTTTATGATTAGAAAGTCCCTTATACCTTATCATCAATATTGGGCTCTAAAAATAATATAGTAATAGCATATATGTCTTTATATG
>Ga0325400_1001459_pt1 | contig 19544 bp, 15 predicted proteins | sample PopdelMetagenome_2_FD_205662 | JGI IMG/M metagenome (GOLD analysis project Ga0325400, IMG submission 205662) | Populus deltoides microbial communities from Bellville, Georgia, United States - Xylem-PdKOR-R1 | ecosystem: Host-associated > Plants > Phyllosphere > Stem > Wood/Secondary xylem...
TTGCCTCCCGCAGAACACCATCACCGGCGTTGGTTTTCGTCCACCGGCGAACGCGACCTGTTCCCAGTTCATAAGCCGTTGATTTGAAGAACGTTACGCCAATACCTGTGTAAGCATCGATTTTCCAGTGCTTTAATTTGTTAACGCCAAAAAGAAGGCTTTTCAGGTTAACGCTACCTGTCAGATCAGGCTGGAAGTAAGTGGAACGGAAATAGGAAAAATACTGGCGACGCTTCATCCCAGTCAGGTTACCATAGCTGGCACCTAACTGCAACCCAAAAAGGTGTGAGAGCTGCTTACCAACTGCTAAGCCTACAAATGCTGAATTGCGTTCGTTATAGCTGTTGTAACTGGTTTTGCCGACCGGATAAAAGTCATATTCCCTGAGGTCTCCAAAGAATTGAGTAGGACCGCCGTGGATGGATACCGACCAGGTGTTTAATTTAGCAGGACCCTCATAGGAGGCTTTCGGATTGTATTGGGCGTAGGCACCCGTTGCAGCCAGAAGACTCAACCCTATTGCCTTTACAGACAGGGATACTTTTTTCATACTTATCAGGTTATTGAGTTGACAGTTTAAAAGATCATTGAGTGTGGTACCATAACGCAGTCAGCATAAGCTGTTCATGGCGTTTTGACGCTTAGCCGCAAAGCTATAGATTTTCATTTAGTTTACAAACAAGATACTAGTGGCTTTGTTCGTGCCGTTCCATCACATTTTAAATTCGTGGTTGCTAACAAATAGTAATGGTTAAAGGCGTTGCATAACTTTTTTTACTATTTGATTTTTCCAAGACACGAATGTCCCATCTAAAATATGGTGTCTGGCCTGCTTTACTAACCATAAATAAAAGGTTAAGTTATGTAAACTGGCAATCTGTGACGCCAGAATTTCTTCTGATTTAATTAAATGGCGTAAATAAGCCTTCGTATAGAAACTACTGGCATACCCACCTAATTCGGCATCTATTGGACTAAAATCATCTTTCCACTTTTCGTTTTTGATGTTGATAACGCCCTGTGTTGTAAACAGAATACCATGCCGGGCGTTACGCGTTGGCATGACACAATCGAACATATCAACACCTAAAGCAATGCCTTCCAGGATATTTTCCGGGGTTCCGACACCCATCAAATAACGGGGTTTGTCGGCCGGTAAAATATTATTAACGAGTTCGATCGTGGCGTACATTTCTTCCGCCGGTTCACCAACCGCCAGCCCACCAATAGCGTTTCCCTCGCGGTTATGGCCCGCAATGACTTCCGCCGATTGCTGCCGAAGGTCTTTGTACGTGCTCCCCTGTACAATCGGAAAAAGAGTCTGGCGGTAGCCGTAATGTCCTTCGGTACTATCGAAGCGATCAATGCAGCGTTGCAGCCACCGATGCGTCATTGCCATCGACTCTCGAGCGTAACCATATTCACAGGGATACGGCGTACATTCGTCAAAAGCCATTATAATATCAGCTCCAATGGTGCGCTGAATGTCTATCACGCCTTCCGGAGTGAACATATGGGGCGACCCGTCGATGTGGGATTTAAACGTAACCCCATCTTCCTTGATCTTTCTTGTACCCGATAAAGAGTACACCTGATACCCTCCGCTGTCGGTCAGGATGGGTCCGTCCCAGCCATTGAAACGGTGCAGCCCACCGGCTTTACTTAAGACGTCAAGTCCGGGCCGAAGATACAGGTGATACGTATTTCCCAGTATAATTTCGGCCTTGATGTCCTCCGTCAGCTCTCGCTGGTGAACCGCTTTCACCGTCCCCGCCGTACCAACGGGCATGAAAATCGGCGTTTCAATAAGGCCGTGATCAGTGGTTATTAAGCCGGTCCGCGCCCTGGAGCCCGAATCGGTCGCCTGAATGGTAAATTGCATGTGAGTGGCAAAACAAAGACGCAAAGGTCGAAAGTTCAAGGGCCAAAGTCAAAATCTCTATATTTGCACCCTTAATTAACCGAATTTCGACAGAGTGGCCCAAATACTATCCTGTATCGTGTTTCAGCAACTGGTTCACTCAACCTAAATTCAACCTGAATTCATCCATCACTGATTCCTTTTTACCGTTCGTGACTCTCGTTTTGCTGGTGTTGTTCTACCTGTCGGTTGGTATCCAGCTTTTTTATCTACTGTTCATCTTTTCCCGAACTGCTTTTTATTCCGACCCCGCTGACCGGTCAATAACTGATCCCGGTGCCGCAATTGACCGGCCAGCCGCCGGTGTCAGCGTTGTTGTCTGCGCCTGGAACGAAAAGGACAACCTGCGGGAGTTGCTGCCACTGCTCGACCGGCAAAAGTATCCGGCCTTTGAAGTCCTGGTCATGGACGACCGCTCGAACGACGGCACCCAGGCCTTCCTGGAAAATGAAGCGAGCAACTGGCCGCACGTTCGCTTTATCCGAATCAACCGCGAATACGAGCACATTACACCTAAGAAGTATGCGTTGACGGTTGGCATTCGTAACGCTCAGCATGACATCGTACTGGTGACCGATGCGGATTGTCGCCCCGTTAGTGAGGACTGGATTACGGGCATGGTGGCCCACCTCTCGGACGAAACGAAGCAGATTGTCCTCGGCTTTTCCCCCTACGAACGTCGGCCGGGCATGCTCAATCGACTTATTCGCTACGAAACTCTTTACACCGCCGTGCAGTACTTTTCGCTGGCTTTGGCGGGGCGGCCTTACATGGGTGTAGGCCGTAACCTGATGTATCGCCGGGCGTTGTTTCTGGCTAACAAAGGGTTTTATTCCCACATGCGGGTGATGGGTGGTGACGATGATCTATTTATGAATGAGGTAGCTACCTCCAGAAACACAACCGTTAGCCTGCTTCCGGAGACTTTCATGTTTTCAAAACCCAAGGAAACGTTCGCAGCCTGGCGCCATCAGAAACGACGACACCTTTCGGTGGGTAAACATTACAAAAAAAGCAATCAGGTGTGGCTGGGACTTCTGTCATCGTCGCACATCATGACCTGGCTACTGGGCCTGATCATCGGTGTGCTGGCCCTTTCTGATCCCTGGCGGCCGGAGTTCCAGCTTGTCGGCGGACTGTTTTTGCTTCGGCTGCTCCTGTTCTGGACCATCGTTGGACGCATTAGTTACCGGCTCGGACATACCGTCCACTGGATGGCTATTCCAGGTCTCGATATCGCCCTAAGCACTTACTATACTATAATGGGATTCATTACCTTGCGACCTCGACGCAAGCAAACCCGAATGAACTGGCGATGAACGCACAAATGGATTTAATTACGAAATACTTCCCCAATTTAACGGCTCAACAGCTGGAGCAGTTTGCGGCTCTGGACGGTTTGTATCGCCACTGGAACGCTCAGATTAATGTGATCTCGCGGCAGGATATTGACAGCCTGTACGAAAAACACATCTTACACTCCCTCGGCATTGCAAAAGTCATTCAATTTAAACCCGGCACCGAAATTCTGGATGTAGGCACGGGGGGCGGTTTCCCCGGTATTCCGCTGGCTATTCTGTTTCCCATGGTCGACTTCCACCTGGTTGATAGTATCGGCAAGAAGATCAAGGTGGTGCAGGAAGTCGCAACTGCCCTGAATTTGACGAATGTAAAGGCCGAACAGGCCCGCGTCGAACATCTTTCGACGACCTATGATTTTGTTATCAGCCGGGCCGTAACGCGTTTAAAGCCATTTATGGGCTGGGTGCGTTACAAGATTCTCAAAGCGGGCAACAATACGCTTCCCAACGGAGTTTTGTACCTCAAAGGTGGCGATCTGACGGAAGAGCTGGCGGAGATTAACGACAAATACCAACTTTATCCGCTATCCGAATACTTTCAGGAGCCATTTTTTGAAACGAAAAACGTGGTTTACATTCCTAAAAAGTAACTATTTAGCGGCCAGGTTAACGGTGACCACCCAATGACCAGCCGCCGTCGATGCATCTAAAAAATACAACTATGGCCGAGATTTTCAAATCAAGCAGCTTTAAAGACCCCATCAACCGGGATGTAGTAGAGTTCAACGACAAGGGCGTCACGTTCCGGGTGCGTAAGCTGGTTGGCGGAACCGATAACTTCGTATTTTACTCTGATATTTCGGGGGTTGAAATCCAGAACGGCATGTTCTTCGCCAGCATTCGGGTTATTCCGCGTGCCCGGCCTGAGATTGTCATCAACAATTTTAGCCGGGGTGATGCCCGCCGGATTAAGGAGTTGATCCTGGAGCGCGTACCTGGCCGTAACCCAACGACTTTCTGAGGACGTAAAAATATTTTTACACTTTTTTCCAGGAAAGGCTTGCAGGATTAAGGATTACCACTTAGTTTTGCACCCACATTCTGAAACACTCCCGAATAGCTCAGTCGGTTAGAGCATCTGACTGTTAATCAGAGGGTCGCTGGTTCGAGCCCAGCTTCGGGAGCCCAAAGCCTCAAATCCTAAGATTTGAGGCTTTTTTATTTCTACCCGATCACCTGCTCCCTACATCCAGCTTTCTCTCCACTTGGTTGCAAAAACAATTAAGTCCTGCTTGACCAACGTGGTTGACAAGTTGACTTAATTGGATTATTTTTGGAGATGACTTTCTCCTATTTGCAGCTGTTCAACTTCTCAATTAACATTTATAAGGTATTTTATTGATTAGTTTAAACAATAAAGAGACTACGACCGATCGATAAAAACTTAAGATGGGCCGCCCTGAATGGTACTATCTTTGAAAGTAACTATGCCAATCCATAAAAAGCATTCAGTAACCGTTAATTCGCTATTATACAATTTACTATAAGTTAACTCTATCTGCTTAATCAGTCACTGAAGCTACGTCTATGATAAAATCGTTACCATTTGTTTTTCTGCTTGCTCTTTCCTTCTTTCTTACCGCTTGTGAACCCGATCGTCCTATTGAAGTTGCCCCGGTATTGCTTAACTCAAGTCAACTGGCGTTTTATAACAATACGACGCTGAATCAGCTGGTGACCAGCAACGATTCATTGGTATACCAGCCCGCCGATTATCAGGTCACAATTCACCGAATCACGTACCAGACCAAGCTCGAAGACGAGACGCCCATTACAGCATCCGGCGTCGTTTACCTGCCTAGCCAGCTTGCGGCATCCGGCAAGGCGTACCCCATGCTCAGTTATCAGCACCCAACGGCCTTTTCCAACGCCGAAGCACCGTCGGGGACTAATTTCACGGTGCCGGCTTTTTCTTATCCGCTTTATTTCGTCACACACGGCTACATCGTCGTTTGCCCGGATTACATTGGTTACGGAGCAGCCGACGGCGTTGCCCATCGCTACGAACACCGCAAAACACTGGCGCAGGCCACGGTCGATATGCTACGGGCGACGAAGGAGTTTCTGGCCCAGAACAAGTCGGTCAACTGGAATGAGCAGGTCTTCATGACTGGCTACTCCGAAGGGGGGTACGCCACTCTATCGGCTCAGCAAATGATTAATAAAGACTACGCCAGTGCTTTGCATCTAGCCGGATCCAGTTGCGGAGCCGGTCCCTATGCGATGTCGGCCTTTTTCGACTACATCACGCACAATCCTACGGTAGGTCAGGTCGCCAATTACCTGTATGCCTGGGAAACGCTGACCTACAACCGCATCTATGGTCTCAACAAGCCGGTCAATTACTTTTTCAAATCGCCTTACGCTGAGCAGATCAGCCAGTCTCTAGACAACGCCCGCAAGATTACCGCCAGTTTTGACCAGATTTGTACGGACGAATTCCGGGCGGACATTCGTAACCCATCGTCGGCCTTTGGTCAGGCGCTCGCCGATGGTGATGTAACAAACTGGAACACGCCCACGCCTACGCTCCTCATTCATAGTCAGCAGGACGAAATCATTCCTTTTTTAACGTCACAGCAAGCTTACTCATCGCTTCTCAGCCACGGCTCGGCCAAGCTGAATCTACTGACTTTTAAACAGGGTTACCACGTACCCACGGAGATTTTGTTTATGCGTCGCTCCCTCGAATGGTTCGAACAACTGCGCCGGTAAACGCCGATGTATTTATTTTTCGGATAGTCACAAAAAGTGAGTAAAAGGTACAATTATTGCTCCGTTTATTCATTAGTAAAAGGCCCGGTTAACTCTGGCTTCAATGGTCCAGGGTTAGCTGGCCTTTTGCTCTGTATGACTATCTGTTTATGAGCCTACCGACTTCTACGTTCAAAATATTTGTGGCAGAGGATGATGAAGACGATCTTTATTTGCTTCAACAAGCCTTCAACTGGCACGCGCCCGATTGTACACTGGTCTGCGTGACCAACGGAGAGCACTTATTGCAGGAACTGCAAACCGCTTCGCCATTACCCCAATTGATTCTGCTGGATCTGAACATGCCACTGCTGGACGGAATTCAAACGCTCCAGATTTTAAGAAGCCAACCCTGTTACAGCAGCGTACCCGTAGTGATTTTATCAACCTGCGACGAAAAGCCAACCATCGATCGTTGCCTAGCCTTAGGCGCCAATGCTTACCGGGTTAAACCAACACTCTTCAATGAGCTGGTCGATCTGGTGCTTCACCTCCGTTTTTACCAGCTGGCTGGCGTCACGTCGTGGGAGCATGAAAGCAAGACCCTTCACTGAGTCTGCGTCCAACAGGCTCTCTATTAAATAGAGCAGCCCTCCCGACTTGCCCATCAACTAAATGGTGTTAATCGCATCAAAAGGGCTCTGCTGGAGGCTTTTCTTCTGTTGCACCGTCTAACGTCAGTATCGCTGTTCGCTTGAATAAGATTTTGCCCTGCCATCGCTCTTCCTTCATTAATCAGACAGTAAAATGATATTGACAAAATTCAGTCTGATAAATAACAAAAACTTAATAACCCTACTGGGGTTTATTGCTTATAATGAGCGCGAACAGGCACTATTTTAAAAAAACTTATTTTTTTGAACAGAACTTAATTTCTGATAAATTTACATACACGATTGCTTATCAGCTCAAATAAGACAATAGGGTGACTTCTGTCAAACATTTTTCTTTGTCTATTAATAATAACCCATTTTGAACCGATGATCAGTGACAATAAGCTCTTAGAGGATGAGTTAAAAATTGCCAACGAGCGGTTTGAATTATTGGCTAAGGCGACACGCGATGCGGTTTGGGACTGGGATCTGCAGACAAATACGCTGTGGTGGAATCAAGGGCTTGAATCCATCTTTGGTTACAAAGACGAAAATATTGAATTAGGTCTGCAATTATGGGACGAGCGCGTTCATCCCGATGATAAGGATCGCGTTATAAAAAGCATTAACAGTGTCGTAAAACATGGTGGCACGTCCTGGTCGGGTGAATACCGTTTTCGGCGGGCGGACGGTCATTATGCCCTTGTTCACGATCAGGGTCATGTGCAGTACCGAGCCAACAAAGCGATCCGCATAGTGGGTTCGATGGCAGACATCACTAAAGATTCGCAACCTCGGCAGGCCGTCCATCAAACAGAAAACCAACTCCTGACCGCCCTTGAAGCAACGCCTATCGGCACCATAATTACCAATCTGGAAGGCCGTTTTACCTACGTTAACCAGGCTTTCTGTCAAATGACCGGGTATAGCCCGGAAGAGCTTTATCACCTGCCGCTGGCCGCTATCACGCATCCGGACGAGAAAGACCAGAACGAGAAACTCGTTTCGGATCTTCCAGCGGATGCGAACAGCCGCGTGACCGCCACAAAACGGTATATCCGCAAGGACGGAACGATGATCTGGGTACGTGTCCAGAGTACAGTGATGTATAACGAACAGAATCAGCCAGAAAGCCTGTTCATCTCAATCACCGATATTACTCAGGAGATAAAGACGCAGGAAGAATATCGCAACCTGCTGCTGCTGGTCAACAACAGCAGCAACGCCATCAGTATTTCCGACTGGAAAGGGTACCTCACTTACCTGAATCCGGCGGGCAAAACTATGCTCGGCCTAAATAATGCCGAAGAGCCGGGTGTTCATCACTACAGCGAATACGTCATGCCGACCGAGAAGGTCAAGCTCGATGACGTTGTCAATACCACCCTGCTCCAGTATGGCAGATGGGTCGGCGACATTTTATACCGGAACACCAAAACCGGTGAGCCGATTCCGGGTCACACAACGACGCTGTTGCTGAAGGACTCCCTGACCGGCGAGCCCGTGGGGCAGGCATCCGTCGTGCAGGACCTGCGGCCTGAAGTAGCGGCTCAGGAAGAACAGCAACGGTTAATCCAGATGGTAGAAACCAGTGCCGACTTTATGGGCATCAGCGATGAGGAAGGCAATTTTCTTTACATCAACGAAGCGGGTAGACACCTGGTTGGTCTGTGCGAAAAAAAGATCACGAACACCACCTTTGCGGACCTCTATAGCGCGGAGGCTCTGCCTGAATTTGAGTCGGGTCTACTGTCTGTCCTGCACAACCACGGTCACTGGACGGGTACGGTTCAAATAAGAAATATCTTCACGGACGAAGTTATCCCTGTTTCGGCCCACGCCGTTCGGATTGATCATCCGACGACGGGTAAGCCTATGGCCATTGCGGCCACGCTGCGGGATCTCCGGCCTGAATTAGTCGCCCAGCAGGAACTCGAAGAGCGGGTGCAGCAACGGACGCAGGAACTGCAGCGCACCAATAAGGAATTGCAACGGTCGAACAGCCACCTGCAACAGTTTGCCTATGTAGCTTCCCATGACCTGCAGGAGCCACTGCGAAAAATTCAGTCGTTTGGCAGTATTCTCTACAATCAGTATGCCCCCGTACTGGGCGATCCCGGCAAGGATCTGGTTAGCCGGATCCAGTCGGCGGCCGAGCGTATGTCGGGGCTGGTAAAAGATCTGCTTACTTACTCACGCCTTTCTACGCAGCAGGAAACGCTGAAACCAGTTCCTCTCAAGTGGATTGTTGACAAAGTACTGGATGATCTAGACTGGCACATTCGTCAGGCGGAGGCTATCGTTGAAAGCGACGAGTTGCCGGTCGTTAAAGGCGATAGCGCCCAGCTAAGTCAGTTGTTCCAGAACCTGTTGTCAAACGCCATTAAGTTCCGGGGGGCGGATAAAGCCCCGCAGATAGCCATCCGAAGCCGGATTGTGCCAGCCGAAGAACTCCCCGCTGATGTTCACTTTGCTTCTTCCGGTCCGGCTTTTTACGAGATTGCGGTTCAGGATAACGGCATTGGGTTTGAAGAAAAGTACCGGGAACGCATCTTTGAGGTTTTTCAGCGCTTACACAGTAAGTCCGATTATGCAGGTACCGGCATTGGGCTTTCCATTTGCCAGAAAGTAGTACAGAACCACGGGGGAGGCATCACAGCCCATAGCGAACTGGGCCAGGGAGCTACTTTTTACGTGTATCTGCCCAAGTAACGGGTTGATTTACAACTGGCGTTATGGCTGTCAGGTAGGATTTGACGATGATTAAGAATTTTACCGGTTGTTCCATTGTTTCGTAGGTAGAACACTATGATCATCGTACGAATTCCTTTCTTATGGGTTGAGGGGATGGCGCTGTTTCCCCTGGTTCTTGTCAGAACCCCGCGGCCGGACGCCATCCTATTACACCACGAACGTATCCATCTCCGCCAGCAACTGGAGTTGGGGGTTCTTCCTTTTTACCTCTGGTATTTGATTGAGTACGGCATTCGGCGGCTGCAATACCGGGATCACTACGCGGCCTACCGGAACATTAGTTTTGAGCGGGAAGCCTTCGCCAACGAACAGGATCTGTCGTACTGGGAAACCCGTAAGCATTACGGTTTCTGGCAGTATATAGCAGCGCAAAACTGATACCTACAAGGTTTCGCTTTCCTTGAAGCTAACAACACCCGCCATCATAATTAGCGAGGATAACAACACCAGCAGCATTAGAACGCCTTCCCGAAAGCCCACCAACTTTAAGTTATCCGGAATACTCAGGTACAGCAGGACCGTAATTAGTCCGCGGGGAGCAATGTAGACAAGCGGATTGATGCTGCCCGGTGTTGACAGACGTAACACAGCCGCCCGCACGGCAAAAATAATCAGCAGTAACAGGAAGCTGACAATGAGCGCATCAGGGTCAATCAGGGTCTGGACATCAGCCGCGTAGCCAAAGAGCAAAAAGAAGAATGTGCGGATGACGAAAGCCCCTTCGGCCGTCAGGTTTTTGAGTTGATCCAGTTCTTTCTCAAACAACTCATTCTTCAGGATTCGATCCAGCCGTCCGCGAATGAACAGCTCCGTGTTGTTCAGAAAGAGACCAAAAATCAGGATCAGCAACAAGGGCGACAGATGGTAAATCTTGCTAACCGCGTAAACCAGAAACAGGACCGAAATGATTGGCAGAAATTTAATATGGTGATTGATCTTGCTGATTAGGTACAGCAGAAAGAAGCAGCACAGAAGCGAAATAATCACCATGATCAGGGTATCCTCCGCGAACGTAATGACCGACCACACGCCCCCTGATGCGTTGTAAACCAGAAAGTTAAAGATCATAACGCCCAGAATATCCGATATGGACGATTCATAGACGATAAACTCCCGGTTAGCCCGACTCAGATTCCTGCCGCTCGGAATAGCAATTGAGCTGCTGATGATCGAAAACGGAAGGGCCGCGACCAAACATTTAAAGAAAGACGCATCCAGTAATGTATAAAACGTGGCGCCAATCAGACAGGTGGTCACCACAATAGAAGTTAAGGAGGTCCAGAAGGCCCGGCGAATCAGGCTGTATTTTTCACCGGACAACTCCAGCTCCAGGGCTCCCTCCAGCACAATCAGAATCAGCCCCAGCGTTCCTAGCGTTCCCAGAATGGTATTCAGGTAAGGCAGCTGGAACGAGAAGTAATTCGTTACCTGCCGAATCACCAAACCCGAGACGAGCAGCAAAATCACCGATGGGGTTTTGTACCGGCTACTCAGTAAGTCAAAAAAGTACGAAACCAGTACTGATAGACTCAGTATAATAATCAAATATGACGTATCCATGCAAAATGATCAAGCCGCTCGGCGAAGCATAGCTTGCAAAATAGCAAAATTAGTGACGCGCCCCGCCGTTTTTACGCTGTCTGTTTCGTAGGGATTAGAGACTTGTCTAGGCTGACAAAGGAAAAGCAAATCCGACTTTATATCAGTTCCGTGGCTATTTTAGCCGATAACAGGCATAAAGGAATACCCCCGCCGGGGTGAACGCTTCCGCCAACAAAGTAAAGATTCTCAAACTGCCGCGAAAAATTGGCGTGTCGTAGAAAGGCCGCAAACCGGTTGTTCGAGCTGTTACCGTATAAAGCCCCCTGCGAACTGGACGTTCGGGCTTCGATGCTGCGGGGGTCCAGAATGGCTTCACTGGTTATCAGCGGGGCCAGGTCAACGCCCAGGTTGTGGCTTAGTTTGCGGATGATGTTCTGCCGCGTCCGATCAATCAGGGCGTCCCAGTCCTGCCCCGTGTTGTTGGGCGCATTGATCAGAATGAACCAGTTCTCCCCGCCTGGCGGAGCGTCGTCGGGTTTGTGTTTCGACGTAATGTTGAGATAAAGCGTGGGGTCGTCCGACAGGGTGTGTTGCGCGAACAGTTGGTTGAATTCTTCCCGGTAATCATTGCTGAAAAAGATGTTGTGCAGTCCCAATTGGGGAAACGACCGGTTAACGCCCCAGTAAAAAATAAGTCCTGAACTGGATTTGGGCTGACGCAGAATCCGCTCGGGCTGCCGGGCTTCGGGCAGTAACTTACGGAACGTATTGACGACATCCATGTTGGAAACAACCACGTCGTAATGTTCAATAGCTGCGCCCGAGGCACTGGTTTTAAGGCCCGTCACCTGCCTGCCCTCCGCCACAACTTCCGTTACCCGGGTGTTAAAATGGAATTGCACCCCTAAGTCCCGGGCCAACCGGACAAGGCTGTTGGTGATGCCAATCATTCCTTCTTTTGGGAAAAATGCCCCAATGTTATACTCCAGATGCGGAATAATGTTCATCGTAGCGGGCGTCTGGTACGGGTCAGAGCCGTTGTAGGTAGCGTAGCGGTTAAAAAGCTGCACCAGCTTCGGGTTCCGGAAACGTCGTTCGTTGGCCCCGTTCATCGTACTGAACACCTGGAGTTTAGGCAGGCGCAGGTAGCCGTTCAGCGCATCGCCGTTTACCCAGGTCGACAGTTTGTGCAGCGAACGGTGCAGAAAGAGCTTTTCGGTAATGTTGTATTTCTCGGCGCTGTCGGCCAGATGATCCAGCACGTGCCGGGCCGGTTCGCCGAGTTTAGTTTCGACCTCCTGGGCAAATCGCTCCCGGTTAGCCCAGGCCGTCAGTCGGGTCCCATCGTCCCAGAAATACCGACAGGTTTCGTCCAGTCGAATGTAATCAAAGTAGTGTCGCGGATCGCGGCCGGCCAGCCGAAACAGGTCTTCTACCAACTGCGGCATTGTGAACAGCGACGGTCCCGCGTCGAAGCGGTAACCGTCAAGCTCAAAACTGGATAATTTACCGCCCGGGTAGGCGTTGGCCTCCAGGACATGAACCTGATAGCCTTTAACGGCCAGGCGAATCGATGCGGCAATACCGGCAATGCCAGCCCCAATAATGGCAGCAGTTTGGGTCACAGTGTAAGTTCTTTTTCTTACAACCGCTTATAGTAGTTTAAAGTTACCGACGCGGCATTGCCCTTTTCGGGAAGCGTATAGTAACCTTTGTCGTCTTTATCAAAACAAACCGCTTCGCCCTGCATGCCAATATCAACGGTCAGGCCCTTGTAGGAGTTGCGCTGCAGGGCGTCCGCAACAGACTGGCCGCTTTTCCGACGCCAGTGATACCTTCCAATGTAGGATTCAAGCAGAATTTCGTTGCCATCCCGCGAAATACTCGCCCCGGTAATTAGACTCAGCGGAATTTCGCCCCGGTACGTTGCCGTGATCACCCCACTGGTACTTTGCGGATACGGCAGCGTATAAAGATGTACTTTTTCTTCGCGCTTACTCACAATCCATAAATCCTTGGTTTGTGGATCAAGAAACAGCGCTTCGGCGTCGCGGGGGCCGTCGGGATATTTAAAGGTAATTTTTTCGATGCCCGTGATAGCTTCATCCGCGCTTTTGGGTTCCGGAAAGCGGTAGATATAACTCACTTCGTGGACCGCGTTGTTATCACCAATGTCGCCCATGTACAGGTACGAAACGCCATTCTGCGGGCCGGGGCCGATCGCTAAATCTTCCCAGTCGCGGTTGACAAGCCCGGGCAGCGGCAATCGTTTGACCAGCTGACCGTCGGTGGTCATTAAGTTGATCTGGGCAGGCGTATCGCTGTCTTCCTCCACCCATAAATAACCATTCATTGTACGGCTGGCCACCATTCCGGATGCTTCATCGACCAGTCCGGGCTGGACCGCCGTTCGCTGGGGCGAAACCGCAAAGTTGTCCGAACTGCTCGGAGCAGGTTCATTGCAGGAAAGAAAGGCTACCAGGGAGCCTACCAACAAAAAAGGAATTTTCATAAAGTACCGGCCGCAAGCGCTTTTTCTAATCAACGTACTTAGCGACAATAAAATTAGGAAACACGATTAATTATAGCACACCGGCGTTCGGATTGGAACGAATAAGCTGATTAAGTGGCTTAGAAACCAGGGCGTCCTGTTCGACCGGAGACGGTGACAGGGAGCTGCCCCAATCGTCTTTCCCGGCCAATGCCAAAAATAGCGTCATTGGTTGTAAATTTGTCAAAAATCGGTCTCTGTTCTTCATTACAGTGAGCCGGTTGGCGTGACACTTCCTATGAAAACATACTTTCGTCTTCTTTCTTTTGCCAAACCGCTCGGTCGCTTTCTGGTGCCCTTCGTTCTGACTTCACTGCTGGCCAGTTTGTTTGGCGTCCTGAATTTTACGCTGCTGATTCCCCTGCTCAACGTGTTGTTCGACAAAGTGAATCCGCAGCAAACCCAGGCGTTCCTGAGTCAACCCGCCCCTAAGTTATCCTTCGACACGTCGCTGGTGGATGTATTCCAGTACTACTTCGCCCAGTTTTTTCACCAATACGGCAAAGTGGGCGCGCTGCAATTTGTGTGCTGTATCATCGTGCTGTCGGTACTGCTGAACAACGTGTTCAAGTACTTGTCGGTGCGTCAGCTGGAAAGCTTCAAGGCGCGGATGGTGGCGCGGTTGCGGGAAACCGTTTTTGAGCGGGCCATTCACCTGCACCTGGGCTTTTTCTCCAACGAACGAAAAGGCAACCTTATCTCCCGCATCCTGACCGACGTGCAGGAGGTTGAAAACTCCATTGCCAATACGCTCTCCGCAGCGTCCAAAGAGTTTTTTCTGCTGGTAGGCTATCTGATTGGCCTGTTTGCTATTTCGGCGAAACTGACCTTTTTTGCTTTTCTGGTGATTCCGGTATCCGGCGGATTTATCGCTACGCTGGTTCGGCGGATGAAACGGGATGCGCAGGCGGGTCAGCAGCGGCTGAGCGGTTTGCTGAGTCTGCTCGACGAAACCTTCGGCGGTATGCGGGTCGTCAAAGGCTTCAACGCGGAGCCGTTTGTGCTGCAGAAATTCAGAACCGAGAACGAAGGCTATCGGCAGTCCGTCCAGTCGCTGGCGAACCGGCGCGAACTGGCGTCACCCTTCTCAGAATTCATGAGCGTTACGGTCGTGGCGGGAATCCTCCTTTACGGCGGTTCGCTGGTACTTTCCAACCAGTCGGATTTATCGGCGGCTGAGTTCATTTCCTACATCGCCATTTTTTCGCAGGTGACCCGGCCCGCCAAAGATATTTCCAACGCCTTCAGCGGTTCCCAGCGGGGGCTGGCTTCGGGCGAACGGGTGCTGGAACTCATCGACACGGTTCCCGTAGTTCAGGACAAACCCGGCGCTACTGAACTGAGTAGCTTCGAGCGCGCAATTGAAATGCGCCACGTGTCTTTTGAATACCAGCCCGGAACGCCGGTGCTGAAAGACATCAACTTCACGCTTAACCGGGGAAAAACCATTGCACTCGTCGGCTCATCGGGTGGTGGCAAATCGACCCTGGCCGATTTAATTCCGCGTTTCTACGACCCAACCGCGGGTCAGATTCTGATTGATGGCCGGGACCTGCGCGACTGTACGACACAATCACTCCGCAACCTGATGGGCATTGTCACGCAGGAAAGCATTCTGTTCAACGACACGATTTTTAATAACATCGCCTTTGGCAGTAACGCCACGGAGGAAGAAGTAATGCGGGCCGCGCGGATTGCCAACGCTCACGATTTTATCATGGCGCAGCCGGATGGTTACCAGACCCTCATTGGCGACCGGGGTGGCCGGTTGTCGGGTGGGCAGCGGCAGCGGGTCAGCATTGCCCGGGCCGTCCTCAAAAATCCGCCGATCCTGATTTTGGACGAAGCGACATCCGCGCTGGATACCGAATCCGAAAAGCTCGTTCAGGAAGCCCTGACGCGCCTGATGACCAACCGGACAACGCTCGTGATTGCGCACCGGCTGAGCACCATCCAGCACGCCGACGAAATTCTGGTGGTTAACAACGGCGAGATTGTTGAGCGCGGTACCCACCGGGATCTGGTGGCCCTGGACGAAGGGTTTTACCGGCGTCTGAGTTCGTTACAGAGCGTCTAGCAAGTCAATCGGCTTCCGCAGTTCGTACACTCCGGAAGCCGATTAGCGTACTTTATTTCAATTGAGCCTGTAGCCGTTTGGCTACCGTATGGCTCTTCAGGGAGCCGTCCAACTGACTGTAAAGCGCCTTGGCTTCGGCCTTAGGGAACTGGGTCCAGTACCAGTTAAGAAGGTACAGGCTCAGCAGTGAGTTGGGGTTGCTCCGAATTTGTTGCTGGACCTTCTGATACTGCTCCTGCTTGAGTCGTTGCTCCTCCCTGGCTACCCGGTTGGCAATGGACGAATCGTTGGAGGACCGCTGGCGTTCGTTGTACAGGTCCATCAGTACATTACGGTACGGGTACTCGACCTCATCCTGAAACTTTCTCCAGGCTTCCGTCAGGGCCGAACCTTTAACCTGCGCTTCGCGGAAGGCATCGCGGGTACCTTCAATGGTTACGTCGCCATCCCAGACAAACAACACCTGCCCGGGCAGCCCACTGACCACCACGCTGTAAAAATCCGTCTCCGGAATTGTCCGCTTAAACTCAAAACGTCCCTGCGTGGCGCGGGTGCTATCGACAATGAGCTGGCGGCTGTTCAGGTTATTGGTTTTCTTGAGGTAAACCGTCGCCGTTTCCAGTCCGGTGATATTGCCCTGGAGCTGAACCGTCTTCTGAGCCAGTACCACCGGCGAAACAAGGCTGCAAATGACAATAAGGGCCCTACCAATGCGATTCTTCATATATGATTCCGATTTTATGGATAATCTGTTTTGCTGACCTTCTCCCGGCTTGTTTCGGGATAACCAAAAGGCAGAACCCATTTAGGTCCCGGGGCCAACCGCTAGAACTACTCTTTTCGGACTGCTTCTGTTTCAGCATCTTTCCAACTCAGTAATCATCTTACCCAGCGGAGCACCGGTATAAACCCTTTCCGGCTATTAAAAGCGGACTGTATGAATGTAGTCAGACCCTTGATCAAAGCATCAGGTATGAGGCTGCCGGGTCTATCTGGCTATCAATAAGCTGATTCGGCAGTTTCAAACAAAAGCGGCTTTGAGAGACCACTACGCCGAATTCTTCGCCAAAAATCCAGAATGCACTGCTCGGTGGAAGGTCGCTTTGTATGGGATAACACCGTGATCCTGCACGAACACATGACCGGACGGGCCGACGGATTGACTCGATTATCCTCTATAAAATTGAGAACGGCAAAACCGCCCGGGCTTACTTCGATTACAAGCAGGAACGATTACTTATTGGCCAGAATCCCCATTTCGGCCAAAATAGCTTCGGTAATCTGGCGACGGGCCGGGATAAACGTTTCGGGAACGGGCGATTGACTACCCAAGTTCGTGGCGAAATAGTACACATTGTCGCCCTGCTCGACATAGCCGACAAACCAGCCAACGTTATTCGGCTCCGGCGTCGCCCAGCCGGTTTTACCATAAAGTCGATAGCCCGGTTGTTCGTCCAGTAGCATTATGTTTTGCAGAATTCGCACGTTGCGCCGGGAAAACGGCAGACGCCCTTCGTGCAGCCGCCGAAGAAAATCGACCTGCTCTTCCTGGGAAATGCGGGACTTACCGTTCAGCCAGAAACTATCCAGGTTCCCGGCGCGAATGTCCATGTGGCCGTACTGAGCCTTACCGACCCATTGCTGCATCCGTTCCAGTCCTACCTTGCGAGCCACCGCCTGGTAGCACGGCACGCACGACACCCGAAACGCCGACATCAGCGTATTGTCCCGGTTCCAGTCCGCATTGCTCCGTTTAACGCTATCCCACTTCATGACCGTCTTTTCGTCTTGCAGAACGCCCGTTTCGAGCCCGATCAGCGTGTTCAGGATTTTAAACGTCGAAGCGGGCAGGAAGCCCTCCCGGCAGCGGTCGTACTGGTAAGCCGTGTAATGATCCCGTTTAGCGTCGTAGAGCAGAAAAGAGCCTTTTACCTTCTTGTTCGTAAAAAACCGCTCGAAATCCGGCCGCTCCGTAATGCCAGCCCCCCTCCTGCCCCCCGGCGGTGAATCAATGGGCAGGAAGCCAGAGAGCAACAGGCTGACACCGAGGAGCAGTTGGGAAAGACGCATGGGCTGTGGTTATCTTAGGGGTTCATACTGATGGACTGGATCTTGGCAAACTTGCCCGGTCCGCCTTTTTCGTCGACGGCGGGCTCCATCGCCAGTTCAACAATCGTACCCGACCAGGATGGCACCTGCGTCATGTCCAGCGTATAGGTGTGATAAGCTCCGTCGTTGATGATTGGAAAATCCAGTATCCGGTCGTTCAGGAGCTCCGGATCGCCGGGTCTCTTCCAACGCAGCCGGGCGTATTTGGCATCTGTGTTGAAAGCGGCTTTGACGTAGATTTTAGCTGTATTGGCGGCCTGCCACTGCACCGGTGGCCCAACCATCAGGAAATTGCCCTTGTCCAGCGGCAGGTTCAGCTCGTTGTTGATGGGCCAGCCGGTGTCCGACCCCTGATAATACCACCAGTGCTGGCGGTCGGCGGTAAACCGATAATCCGGGCCGGCGGTGGGGCGGGACTGGGCGTAAACAAACTGCCGGATCTGATCGACCGTTCCCAGAATCAGGGTGTACTCGTAATCGTACTGAATGTTGTGATCCAGGATTTCGTAGGTCGACGGAGATAGGTACGAACACGAAAAGCTGGTTTCGTCGCCCTCAACATCCGGGCCGTTTTTGTTGGTCAGAAAGTAATAGTGGTTGGGCTTCCAGACGCCGAGCCCCCAGTTGGCATCATTGACCATCGCAATCCAGTTTTCCGGGCAAATCAGCCCTTTTGTATCCGTTACACTCTCCGACCGCTGGTACTTAATCTGAGTCAGCGCCCCGTTGGTGAAGGGCTGTTCACCCGTGTAGGCATAGGCGTTGTGGTAACCCGCCGTGACCGATATGGCCGGTAACTCCTGCGCGGTAGCCGAGTACTGCGTTTGATCAGAACGACCGTTATTGAGCCGGTGCCGTATTTTGACTGTATTGTTATCGAGTTGAATCCAGGTTTCGAACGTACATTCGGCGGGTTCGGCGGGCAGCGGCCAGATCATCGGTCTGGTTTTGATGTATAGCTGATCGCCGTAGTTCTGGAAAGCAATCACCTGCGAGGTATTCCCGTAAGCGTCACCGGTCTGAAGCGGGTTCCAGCCGAGGTTGGCCCACAGGTAGTAAGGCTCTTTGCCGTTGGGCTTAAACGGCACCGGTCCGGCGTAAAACGAAGGCTGAATCATGCGGCCCAGATCGTAGGCGTTGACCATGTTCTTCCCGTTGCTGGTAGCCGTCAGGTACGTAATAGCGCCCCCCCGGTTTAAGTCAACGGCCAGCCGCACGACCCCATTATCGATATAAGAAGGCTTCGGTGCGGGCGCCGGCTGGGCCAGTGAATCGGGTCGGGTGGTGCTGCCGTTGCCGGACCCGGCCGGACCCGGTACGTTCGGGGTTGTCCGCCAAACCGGCTCTTCGTACTTCGAACAGCCCGCCAGGAACAAGCCAATGACACCCAGAAAAGTATAAATAAGACGATGAGTCATAAAACAGGAATTGATTAACTTCTATAAATAATGTGGATAAGTTCCGTTCAGGGATTAACCGTTATCGACTGAATCCGGGCAAATTTACCAGCTCCGCCTTTCTCTTCCAGCGCCGGTTCCAAATCTAACTGAATTATCGTTCCCTTCCAGGCCGGGGCCTGCGTCATATCCAGTTCGTAGGTATGGTACTCGCTATCGGTGATGATGGGGAAGTCCAGTACTTTTTCGGGCATCAGCTGCGGATCGCCGGGCACTCGCCACCGCAACCGGGCGTGCTGGGCGTCTGTCTTGAATGCCGCTTTTACGTATAGTTTCGGAATAGCGTCGGCCTGCCAGTGCTCATAAGGCCCAACCATCAGGAAATTGCCTTTTTCCAGCGACACGTTCAGGGCGCCCTGGATGGGCCATCCAGTGTCCGACCCCTGATAATACCACCACTGCTGCCGGTCGCTCGTAAACTGGTA
>Ga0325400_1001460_pt1 | contig 19542 bp, 12 predicted proteins | sample PopdelMetagenome_2_FD_205662 | JGI IMG/M metagenome (GOLD analysis project Ga0325400, IMG submission 205662) | Populus deltoides microbial communities from Bellville, Georgia, United States - Xylem-PdKOR-R1 | ecosystem: Host-associated > Plants > Phyllosphere > Stem > Wood/Secondary xylem...
CTTGCTATTGATTATTGATAATAGCTATTGACAAGACAAGGAGGCATGATTGAAGAAGTAAGCTTATGACTAGGCTCCCGTGGATCCCGTGCAATTAATCGACTGAGATAGTTAAAGGACCTAACACAGGTGAGAAGATCCCGGCAACATAATGAACAGCTTGGATCTGTAGGCCAACATATGGTACTGCAGCATGACTTTGAACAGGACTGAGATTGTTATTTGTTGAAAAAGATATACAGTACTGCAGCTTTTAATTTCCCGTAAAAAAGATAAAAGTAATAAGACACATGTTCTTGCACTTGACAGAGTGAGAGTACCATGATGGAAGAGAAACGTGGGTTGATGGGGAGAAAAACATCCATGAGGAAAGGGATAGTTTTTGAGTCATCAATGGGAACTTCAGTCTCCAAAACACCAAGAACGGAGACGTTTAGAGCCGAGCTGTTGAAGTACTGCCCAGTAGGAGTCACGGGCTCTAAAGCGTCTTCTTCTTTCTCCAAGACCATATCGCTTTCGTTTTGCTTTTCAGTAACGGACGAGAGATGGAGAACCTGAATAACTTCTGCTGTATATTAGGCTTTAGCCCTTGGGGTTCTTTATACTATTGTGGTCTGGCACCAACTTTAATTCCGTAGACAGAGTAAATATTCATATGCAGAGACGATCATCTTTATTACAGCTGTTTGGAAATGCATTACAAATAGTGTATGTACAAATCGAAGATGCCAAATAATTGACATAATGTTTTTTATTTAAATTTAATTTTTTAATATTTTTTAATAGTTTAATATCCTAATATTAAAAATAAAAATAATATTATTTTTATATTTTTTTAAATAAAAATAATTTAAAAAATAATGGATGATAAATTTACCCACCACTCCATAAAAAAAAAAAAAAAAAAGCAAACAATAATTGTGAAAATGATTAGACAACATTTACAGGTGAGGTCCCGCCCGGGATATTTGCAAACAGAGTGTAATTAAATCTTTTGTTTTTATTTGAGTTGGATTTAAGAAAAATTATAATTACATGTAATTAATTTGGATTAATATGGGCATGCATTAGAATTTGGATCACAAGTTCATATATATATATATATATATATATATATATATATATTCTTAAGAGTTATGGTGCGTGACAATTGTGTATTTCGTCTAGCTATTTTTTTCTGATGACGAACTCCATGTGATTTAAAAATCAACTAGCAAATCTATTGTTGATATGCTGTAGGATGGAATAAAAATTATTTAAAAAAAAAAAACAAATTTACAAGCACATTCATATAAAGTTTTTAGCTTAAAGAAATTTTTTTATTAAGAACTAAAAAGCTTATGCAAATAAATGTTAGAAAAAAATATTGATGCAAATAAAAAATTAAATTGAGAAGTCAAGAGATAAATACAAATAAAAATATTCTTCGAACTTAAAAATAAAAAAGAGTCAAACTTAATATTTGTAAATCATTTATTTAAGGAAAAATTACCTAAACTCTTCTATAATTTAGTTATTTTTTCACTTTATCTTTATTGTTTTGGAAATTATGATTTACATCGTCGATCAAAATAATTGTTAAGGTTGTATAACACTTCCTTCCCTCACTCATCATACCATTTCATGTTAAGGCAACGTATAATACTTCAATTAACCTAATTTCAATAACTTCTACGGTTCCCCTAAATTTTACTCAAGAACCCTAATTTTCAAGTTTTAAAATTGATGCACAATTCTTAATCGAATTTGAATTGGTTTTCACAATTAGGTTTAGGGCTCCTTACCTAGAGGAAAATTTGGATCTCAACTCTAATTTGGTTGGATATTGTTAGCTCCTCCCCCCTAGCATGTAGTTAACCCTCTCCCTCTCTTTCCCCCACAATTTCTTCACTTATTTCTTTGTTAATTCCTTTGCTAAAGGATGTTTTCTCTACTTAGTAATCTAGAGTTTGTATAGCCCTAACAATTTTGGTGGAAAAAAATATATAATCTCCTCATCCATTTCGTCTCAATGCAGCCGCCCATATGGAGGAGAGAATTGGGTATTTATAGTCCTATTCTTTCTTAATTATACTTTGGCCTATTTTTCCCTCTTCTTTACAATTTGAGCTGTACCTATTTTCATTTTTTAAAATCCCTCATAGCAATTGAATTTATTTGATTTTCTCCACACATTTAACCCCCACCTTTTATTTTTTTATATATAAAAGTTTATTCTCGGGGTTTACAGAGGCAGTATCACGTGTCCAAATAAGAGATGTGAGCAAAAAAACATTTTCCGTTCTAGATTTTATAAGAATGCATCTTTTATATATATAAAAAAGGTTCATGAAGAAATACATATGTTAGTATGCACACGAAAAACCATTTGTTCCTCACAAAACCATAATAGAAAATATGGTTAGATCAACTTCTAGTGCTAACAGTATATATAGAGTTGTAGATGACAATAATAATCCTTATAAGAATATGGTTATGGATGCGATGATAATAAATCAAGGTTATACCGGTCAATATCCAATCATAGATGAAGAACTTAATGCAAACGTAACCAAATTTTTTTTTATCTTTTGAAAGATTCTGACAAACTATTATATGATGGTTGCACAATCACAGTACATTATCGATCGTTGCACAAGTGTTCATCATCAAGTTGGATCATAGGTTGAGTGAGGTCAGTTATGATAGAATTGTTGAATAGGAAAGAAGCATTTTACCTTAATAAGCTGAAAGAAAACTTCTATACTATTAAGTCCATGATGAAACCCCTTGATCTAGGATACCAAAAAATTAGCATGTGTCCAAACTTCTGTATGTTGTACTACCTTGAAAATATTGAGCCGACCGAGTGTAGATCATATGGACATTCCTATTCTAAACCTAGAACTGGCAAGGGGAGATTTATGACCGAAGAACTCATCAACAGTCCATAAATTACTGACATGAGTTTTTCTGATGGACTGTTTTCGTCCATAATTATGTTGGTAACATACATGTTTGTGTATCAAAGTTGTCAATTTTATTTTGTTCTTGTCAAAATGGTTGGCATATCTCATACCATTTCACAAAGCAAAACAAAGTGAAATAAATCTTATCTCGCTCGGGATTTTGGATCATCTTGGATTTCTCACCCAAATTCTAGTCAAGATATTTTGAGTTTATTTTATTTGTTTCTATTATACACTAAAATTAACTAAAGAGTTGGGAAGTTTGAACCAGAATGAACAAGCCAAACTTAATTGTAGACTAAACTTGATAAAGTCTAGATTTGATAAAATTCAAACTTGCATAAATGACAAGTCACCTCAAACACATAATAACATACTAAAGAAGTGGGTTTGAGAAGCTTTGTACAAATGACAGTAATGTCGATGATGAAATGAATGTATAAAAAGTCTACATGGTGTAAGATGCTTAAAACAAGTAATGGAATAGGATGAGTGTTTTCTCTTAGAGTATCTAATGTAAAAGAAAGCACAAGAGGTTGCGGGATGGAGATGTCTCCATGCTTGTATATAAAAGGAATAAAATAAGCAATCTTTAGTTTGTTACAAACTTGAACAAAACATACTCCCACACATCAATATATTATATAACTAGGTATGAGAGAAATTGGAGTGTATTTGATCTATGTTTGTTATAATAATATTAATATCATTCACATTGGTATTATTTAAAAAATAATAATTTTATCACTAATATATATGATTTATATTCATGTTGTTTTCTTTCATGTTTGTTCTTTATAGGAATTAGAGCAAAACAATAGATGTTTTAAATTTCACTAGCCTTGATAACATTGACTAATTAAATGAGTGGATTTGTGAAGAACATAGCCTTCTTGATTAAAAGAATTTAAGTTTAGAAGACTATTGAAACACCTTTATGTACTTTGACTTTAAAAAAATAAAGAGATTTATTTTGATGGTGAGGGAGAACTTACTGGAAATGACCATTTATTGGAATGTCTAGTTGATGACTTTCCTTACAAGATTAAGATCCTTATTTTTATGTTAATGATGAAGATTATATTTGATTTATGCTTCTTTTGTATTAAAACATTTATTTTCTTAATATTTTAGCATTTTATTTGTGTTGAATTACTTTAAGTTAAAGTTCTTTTTAGTCTTGATTCTTGACTATTTAGGAATGTCTTAAATTTTCAAATTATTTTTAAATGTTTGACATTGTATTTGTATTTGTATTGTATAATTTGAATTGGAATCATAAATGTTGAATACACACACACACACACTCACTAGATCATTGGGCTACGTTATGTTGTGGGTTAGATTATGTTTTTTTAAATGTAAAAAAATAATCCAAACATTGCTAACACTTTTTTGTAGTAGAAAAAAATTAAACTATGTGAGAGTTGAATCAATGTGATCTAACTGACTTGATGAGTTTAAAAACAACTAGGACAACTAGTAAACACATAGTTTACATCCAAAAAAAATCAAGATGATATTTTTTTTAATATTAAGACGACAACATATTGGATCGACTTAGGTTAACCTGCCAAATTCGATACTCTGATCATGAGAATATGATAACTCTATATAAAACAAATTAAAATAAATTATGAAGTTCAATTCCTAATCAACTCAATGTTGAAGAATGAATTTGAAAAAAAATTAATTAAGAAAATAACCTGAGTCAACATGGGTTAATCCGCCAAACCCATAACCTAGATCGTGAGACTAGGATAACCTCATAAAAAAAAAACTAAAAAAACATGATTAACCTTCCAAACTCGCAACCTAGATTAGGAGATTGAGATAATCGCATAGGAAAAAAGAAACAAATTATGAAGCTCAATTCTCAATCAATTCATTGTTGAATGATGAAATTGAGAAAATATTCAATTTAAGAAAAGAACACAATAAAACAACCTGAGTCAATATAAGTTAACCCGCAAAACTCATAACTCGAGTTATAAGACCAAAATAACCTTACAAAAAGCAAACTGAAACAAGCAATGAAGTGCAATTCTTAATCAAGTCAGTGTCGAAAGATAAAATTGAAAAAAAAAACAACTTAAAAAAAGAAAAAAAAGAGTAAATTGAGTTAATCTGCAAAACCCGTGATACAGATCATGAGATTATAGTAATCAGATAGAAAGCAAACCGTAACAAATCATAAATTTTAATATACAATAAACCAAATGTTGAAATATAAAATTAAAAAAAAATAGAATTAAAAAAAACAAAGAAAAAAAACATTATTGCAATATGAATAGTATTTTATGAAGTAACGCACAATAAAAATATCATCTTATAACCTTATATATATAAACACTCCTTATAAAAAATTAAATATTTTGGCTTAAGATTGAGCTTGATTCATAGACTCAAAACCGAGGTTAATTAAAACTAGCTCATCATTTTACTCTATGCAGATAAATCTAGAACCAATGGAGCCTCCACAAACTTTCAATTGGAAGTATATGTATTTCAATTAAACAATTGGATTGTATTAGCAGGGGGGAGTGAAAGGATGGGGTGGAGAAAAGAAGGATTAGTTACTATCCATCTAGTTGTTTAGCTAACCATGGAGGGGAGGGATGGGAGCCAATTAGCCTAAAATTTAAAGATTGAAAACAAGAAGTGAAATGTGATGAGGATCCTTTCAATCCTTTGGGAACAAAATGAACATCCAATCCTTCACTTCTCACCCATCCTTCTCTCAATCCCTCTAAACAAAACACACTTTAAACTATTCAATTGATGAAGATAGGGATCACAATGGATGCCTGCTCGTTGAATTTTTTTATATTCATACCATATTTATACTATTCATCAAGATAAAAAAAAATTTAAACATTTATATATTATTCTTTGAGTGTATATTTTCTGCTATTATTTTGTATTTAATATAATATAGATGTATATTAAATGATAAAATAATAAATATTATAAATATGCGTTTTATGTTAATACTAAAATATATACAAATCATAATGTATTAAAAAAATCTAAATATTCTTCCAGTATATATATATAATATAAAAACATATCATGAATAGTTTGTACAAATTTTAAAACAGATTTAACAATATTCATACCCTACCAATTAAAAATTAAGATAATTATCCAAATAATACGTTGATATTATATTACCATCCCTATTTGGAGGTGACAATAGATATCCACAAATTGAATTTTTTTATGTTCAAACTTTATTTATCCATCCAGTTAAAAATTCACATTATATTGCATTAAAAAAAATAAATTTATCCATGGAAAGGGTCAGGCATCACATTTCAGATTAAATTATCATCCTTGTGACATGATGAATCAAGCTTCTTTAGAGCGGCTAACATTTTTGATAACAGAAGGAAGGGTCAATCTGCAATCTCCAGGATGCAGCCACATCCCTTTATATTTCAGAAAAAGAAAGAAAACCCAAAGGGCATTACTAAATACGCATGTCAAAACAAACAATTAAGCTCAAATTGGCGGCACGGCACAGGGAAACGAGGAATAGAGGCAATTGTGATTACCGCTGCATCTCGTAATTGAAAAAAGGAACCGTTTTACCAAGCAATGCTACATAGCACGAAATGAACAGAGTCCTTGTGCTATTCATGTCCATTCGTGTCCCTCGGTATTCAAGAAATATAGAGTTCTTCCCTTTATTCTTTATTTTTTACCACTTATAGCACCCATAAGCAAACATAGACCGCCATTACAACAGCAGCCCTCTTGTTATACTTTTGCATATTGGATTCATCAGCAAGCATTAACAGGCATAGCATAGGAGGCAAGATATATCTCAAAATTTATCTTTACACTTAATTTAGGAGAGAATTAGTAAGTCGCACTGTCCTACATAATAGCTCAAGATTCTACAATAGCATACAAAAATGGCATAAATCCAACTTGCCATTTCCTGGACCTGCTGTCGAACAAGCAAAAATCTAGCACTGTAATTTATAATCTGGTAGAATTAAATGGATGAAAGAAATGAAAGAATAAGAATAGGAACTCACACAATCAAGCACACCCTTTTTAGGCATCCATCAGATAACACATCTCAAGCTATGACCCATCAATTACTTGCGATGCCTCCGCTTTTGTTCAGCTCTCTGCCTCTTGTCCTCATCCCATTCCCGATCATACATACTAAATGCTGATCAAGGACTTGCAATATACAACAAAGATCTTCAGAGAAATAGTAAAGCATGCCTTGTATATGCGTCACGAGCTAGCATCACAGAAAAACTACAACCCTAATACTGCATGCCTAATGTACTACATGTCCACAAGCCAGTATAACACAACTATACATATTTCGAGAGTGAGCTAAATGCTAGGTACAGCATATTGCTGAAAATTACCCCTTCACAGATAACAATTTGCAGCAGATAGAACAGGGATGTGGACAATTTCACTGAGTTGTAGATCATTTAATTGAATATACACAAGGATGGCATGCATATTGGCCCACAAATTATTTACTACTAAAGAAAGGATTTTAAGGATACGGATCAGTATCACGGCGGCCCATCTTGCCAACTACATCTTTACCATGAATCCTCATGAGAGGTTCCTCCAAGTAACTTGCACGCTGATTCATGGCCCCCTTCCGATCTCCCCTCTCCCTACCATCATATGAATGTGACATGCCAATACCAAGGGGTGGTGGTGGGGCAACAGGAGAATATTCACCAGCTTCCCCTGTCGGCAGATGATCTCTTTTAAGTTTTCGTCTCTTAGCAGTTGCACTGGAGTCCATTTCCTCCTTCGGAAGGTTGGTTTTCTCTCTCTCCCTCTCCCTCTCCCTCTCTCTTTCCCTCTCTTCCACCTACAAATAGCAACTCAGAGATATAAGCAAAAAAATTTCTTCTAAACACAGACCAATGAGAATAACAGCACCCAGTTCTTAAAAAATAAAAACGGGCCATCATCTCTTCTTTTTTTATGTAGTTCGGATGATATTCGAGCCTTGTTTTTTAAAATTATTTCATTTTTATATGGTATTACATCAAAATTGACAGTTGCAGTTCACTACTTACAATGTTAATCATTTCACACTCAGACCCACAAATTCATGTTGTCATGAATGAAGCAGAAGTAGGATTGTATAAATTCCTGGGGGGCGAAACTCTAGCTTGTTTAAGTAGGTTTTTGTTCCAACTCAAACCAACAAGCACCAAAGTACAAAACATGATCCATGCCAAGAAGAGATCAGGTGCACCTGTAATTTATATGGCGTCTATGCAAACAACATAGAATGTGCTACGCAGTGTTACCTCTTTGCAAAAAGTGCCAAATGTCCAGGACATCAGAAATCATTCAGCATACAGACAACTGAAGGCAATCGGCTCCAGTGAGAGCCAAATGCCAAATACTGAGTCCAACATCAGAAACCTTATCTAGACCGCAAGAAATATCATACATCAACAAAGCTCCAATGAGAGTAAACAAAAACAAACATGAAGTACAAGTGAAACTGTGACGTGTAAAACAGTTCACTTTTACACATTCATGCTTGCGTCCATATAACCTCAAGCATTAAAGGATAGTCCATTACTCAGTATGCCAAAACATGGGAGGATCAATAGCATCTGACTGAAGCAAATAAATTATGAGGGTGGCAAATAAAATGAAGCTACCATCACAAAGGATGTTAATCACTGCATTTATTATAATTCAATTTAAGCTGAAGGGAGCAAGCAACACTAAGAACTTATGAAAACAAAAGCACAAATGTCAGATATACAAGTATTTCTTGTCCTCTTTTAAATGAAGTTACAATGCCTAGATATGATAAACTGGATTCAACAGTTTCATGTTCAGTGCAATCTGGCATACATGCTACATACATGTGTGTGTTACCAGTCCCTCGTTAAGTTTAGAATGACAAGTTCATTAAAAATCAAAATGGATTCAACAAGCAAGCAGCTAATGCATACCTTGATTGACAGCCCCTCTCGCTCTTCTCGCTTTCTCTCACGAACATCATCCTCTTTTCTACGTTTTGCATCATCCTGTGGAACCAAGGAATTTTCTTCTGATCGTCTTCGTTCTTTCTCATCATGCCTAGGAGAAAGCCTCTGAACATGTCTGGTAGTTCCAAACCTTCTGTCAGCATCTTCATCTCTTCTACCAGAAGTAACTGATTGGGGAACCATATGAGGAGGTAAAGGTGGTGGCGGAGGCAAGTTTTGCCCATGAAAACGATCATCAACCTGAGATTTTTCTGCAGAGGTATCATTGTAACGTAATTTGCTTCTGTCATCTTTGGCTTTGTCAGCTAGTCTGTCAAAACTCCTATCAGCGACTCTATCCTGCCCTCTCTCAACCGAAAGCTCTCTTCCATACCTTTCCATTGATTTATCTCTCGATCTGTCAGCTAAACTATCATCTCCACGGGATTTATCAGGACGCTCTGATCTTTCCCTATGGTCCCTGTCATATCTATCATTACCTTTATCTTTTGACCTATCCAAAGGTTTATCTACGCTCCTATATAGATTCTGTTCATCATTTCCCACTTTATCAAGATCCGCAGATCGAGTATCGGTGGACCTCTCTCTTTCAGAGAATTTAACTTCACCCTCTAAATCTCTCAATTCGACATCCCCTTTTTGCCGTTTACTTAATCTGTCAGGTTCTTCAGCAGGACTTGCTCTCTTTTGCAATTTATCACTAGACTTTGAAGCAGCAACAGAGTTATCATGCCTAGGAGAATGAACAAGTCGAGAAGGTGGCTTCTGCACATCAGCAACTTCAGTTGCTTCATCTTTTAGCATAGGTTTGTTACCTCCACTATCTGGCTTTGATTCTACACCATAAGAATCAGAAGTTCTTGTAAACATAGTAGAGACTTTTTCAGACACTGAAAGAGCATTACCATTCGATGTGAGTGTAGAAGAAACATTAGAAGCACCCCCTTGTCTTCCCTCTGATAAATGAACCTGGATGTCTTTATCACTTGTGGATGAGGATAGAGTTCGGCCAACACCTTTTCCAGATTTATTGTCATCTTTCACAACATCTTGCTTTGGTGTTTTAGACACTGGCCGCTTTGTGGAAACTTTCAACTGCCAATAAAGAGGAAAACAAATCAACTGAAGGTAGACTATACTAAATCCTTTCAAGGATGTTAAGAAATAATACATATCTTATGGATCCCAAATTTCAAAATCACTACCTCATGTCTATTTCAACCAACAAAACAGAAAAAGGTATCGTTTCTTTTTTCTTTCCCTCAATACAATAATTACAAAGAATGATTCCCCCTACCACTATTTAATAAGTAGATGAGAAATAATGAATGTTTAAAATTGCCTGCATAGACATTAGATAAAACTGTCCATGTGCACCATCTAGACAATACCTCAGACTCCACCAAGTTCTTTGCAGCAACTCTGACAGTGCTATCCTCCAATGTTCTATTTGTGGAGTCATCCATCCCCTTCTGATTTTCTGCTGATCTTGATGCACCTATAGGAACAGCAGCTGAGGAAACAGCTGACTGAGCATTTGACCCATTGGTTGATGAACCACTTTTTGATTTCTGATGTCCTAGATCAGATTTCAAATGTGAGACATTTTCTGTTCTATCTGACCTCCCATCAGCATGTTTTGCTCTGGATATCGGATCTCTGTTTGAATTCCCAGGATCTCCATGTTGGCTTCCAGTTACAAATGCTCTTCCATCAGCAGGTTCACCTTGAGAAACATTAAGGGCAGAACTGTTTTGTGCTGCTGCTACATTTCCAGATAAAGACTTTGATGCAACAGATGGAGGCTTTATGTCAAGATATCCCATGCCAAATTCTTCATCTGTAACCCATGAAGGCTGCAAATGACAATAAATTTTTTAAATACATGTAACAGGAGCAGCTAAATTCACTTGTGAATCCCACCAACCTTTCTAGCAGCCAAAGCTGCAGCAACACCTGTAGCCAAAACCTTGAGATCCTCCCTTTCATCACTTTTGATTCTAGTTACCTGCACAGAATTTGAGGGAAAGAAAACTAAAGTTATGGTACTGAAAAAAGTAACTTGAGATAAATAAAGGTCACCTTTCTTGACATCTCTTACTCGTTTTTCAAGGTTAATACCACTCCTTTTAGTAACTGGAAAAACACCAGAAATTTTTGTCAACAAAATAAGAGCATTTCGAATTTCCATGTATTCAGATGATTCCAGACACTGAATCAATAGCCGAGACATTCTCTGGCTCCATTTCCAGTGTACCTATCACCAAAAGAGCAGGTAAAATGAGTAAACAATTGGCACTGACAAAATCTCAATTATGGCATAAAAGTAAACACATTATATGGTTTCAACGGGTGATTGCATAAATCTCAAATCTCTGTGCCTTAAAAAATTATGAATACACTGACTAAAACACTTGAACTCGGACAAAGGAAAATGAAAATAAAAGAAAAAAATAAACAAGAAATGCAAGAATGTAAGACAAAGCCAGCAAAATAAAAAAAGTAAGATGCAGCACAGGGTCAGGTAAATAAAAGAGAATGATCTTCAATGTAATATATCAATGGAGATAATATAATTTCTACGGTGAGCTTTCCAGGAGACTACTTATAGCTTGAACTCGTTCTGCTTTGGATTTGCAACAAGAATCAATAACGTTTACAAGACCTTATGCACTTAAAACCTTCTAGATTTTTAACTAATACCACAGGTTAGTACTAGTGCATACTCAAAGATGACTTCAGGATTTCCCAAGCATAACTAGTTTCAATATGGGGATCCTTGTATAAACATAAGTCGACGTCCAGTTATGAAGTTAAGAAAAGTAGGACCAATATGCACAGTATAAGAAGCACATAAAAGGCTGAATAACAGTTATCATTTCTTCTCTAATTGGAAAGACGCATTATGTAGATGAATAGAATTGAATGTAGAACAATAGATGGATAAAATAAAAATAGAAACAGATAAAGAACCAACACCTCATGCAAAGTCATCCTGATCATGAAGAAACTATTCAGAAAGAGATTTCAATTTATGAAAATGACAACTACTTAGAAAAAAATATACAACTTCAATCTCAAGAACTAACCTTAATGAACTGACCATATGTAACCCGTTGGCTGTTTGGGAATCTATAATACACAGCAAATCCAGGCATATTTCCACACTCACGTTCATATATAGTTTCATCACTCTGGCAGCAAAAAATTGCAATAGAAAAAAGGAGAGCATTAGGTTAAGAGGGCTGGGAAAAGGAAAAACAAATAAATGCTTAATTCAATTAAATACAAGTGCTAAATTCAAACAAACACGCACTTGTGTAAGCACATATATGATTTACTTCAGTGAAAAAATCTCTTTTTTTTATAACTTCATGAAAAAAAACTCAAAATAATGAAAGGAAAAATAAATCTGAATAACAAAAAGTGACAATGAAAATGTCAATACCTTCCAGTAGTAAGCAATCTTGAGTGTTTCATACAAAAACCTCCCAAGTCTACCTGCTTCATATTCAGTACAGCAGCATATCATAGGTTGTAATGTTTTACATATCAGAACATCGATGTGGTTTACAGTGTTGAAAAATGGTGTGCCAAGTGAATGAAGAGTATGTACAAACATGGCACAATATACAGCATCTGGCATGCTGAAAGTACAACGGGGAAAAATACAGCGCTGAAGGAACTCCATGTTGATTTTTAAAGTATCAGGACAAGAAGTCAGCCATTTGTCCTTTTCACGAGATAGTCGTCTACGAACAGAAGAAACATTTTCTTCATGTTTATGGAGCTCACTAGTCAAACGATCGAGAGATTCTTGAATCCTTTCCTTCTCTTTCTTCCTTTTAGTAATTGCTGAACAAGAATTATCAGAAAGTTCTTCCAGAGCTTTAAGAGCAGCTTGCTGCTTGGCAATTTCAGACTCGTAACGGTTTCTAGGGACATATAGATCATAAAGTGTGAGTCCCCAGAAAGTGGCATAGAGATCAGGTGAGAGACTATTCCAGGCTTTTGAAGGCAACATGGTTTTCACAGTCTCAAGAAGATCTGACCACCTGCATAAGATTGATATATGATCACTTCTTTACAATAAAAGCAACTTTCTTTGTAAAATCACTCATTATCGAATAAGAACAAGAATCACATGCCAAGAAATCTACCAAGGCAAAAAAATTAAAAGACTAGATTATTACATTACAGGCTTATGGAGAGAGCCAAGATCCAGAATCACTCTGCCAGAATATTCTCTAGCTTCAGGCTCCAGGTTTGCACTTGTAGTAGCTACTGTTTCATTGCTGTCTAAGGGCCAGAAAACCTCTAAACTACCCTCACACTTGAAGAGTCTCATGACTGGGCGGTATATTAAAAATGCAACCTAAAATGCAGAGAAAAATGACAGATTTAAAGTTATGTTCAAGCACAAGGTTTCATAAAAACTAAATTAAAAATGCACAGCGAACAACTCTTTCAAGGTAATGTAGAAATGATAAAGCAGACATAGTAGGAGAAATTGATCAACACAATACAGCAAATTTAGGAGCTCAAGCAATACACACAAACACACAGAAGGGGGAGGGCAGACCTCAGGATCAAGATGATACAGGTGGACAAGATCATCAAGAGAGGGAATTAACTGAGCATATGCAGAGGGTGGTGTCACAGCACCACAGAGGAATTCCACATATTGAAGAAGAGTTCCATGACACCTATCAAACTGCTCACTGACCATTTTAATGTAAGGAGCATCTGCATTTATGACAACCCTGGAGGAAAAAAATATGAACAGTCAGCAGTCCAACCAGCACCAGGTACATCCCATGACAAATTACTAAGGTATTCAACCAATATCAGCATAAAAATATTGGAAGTACAGAATAGATAAGAATTGTTTGTGACCTTAGAGGTGGAAGGAAAAAAAAAACAGTAATCAGAAATTTCAAGGATCCTGGCATCAAGTCAAGGAGTTTAGTGTATAGGACATTGGAGAACAAGTGGAAAACAGGAAACGAAATTTCAAATTAAAGATCCTGGACTCAAATCCAAAACTGTTGTGTGGCTCTTCTTTACATTGTCGATGACATAGTCTATTTCATGGGGGAAACATGACTGTTATTAAACATGACTTTACAATAGTTCTCAAATCAGAAAACAACAGCATAGCTGTGAGGACAACCTCACAAAGAACATGTCAAAAGCTAAGACAGACACCCAAAGAGGACTACAAATATAAATAGCAAAATTACTCAAGAATTAAAACAGTCAGAGAGAATTAAATTAGAAAAAGGACCAAATTGTATAAACATTGATGAATATATACAAAGAAACAATCAGAGATGTACAACCATTTCAGACGTGCACACAAGAATATTCAGAGACATGTTGCACTTGATGGAAACAGATTTTCATATAAAGAGGCTAAATTCAAAATCATCCATGCTGAAATGAAAGGCAAAATATATTTTTTTTTTTTAATAGATCAAAGAAAGCAAAAGGGTAAATGTCAATGTAGGCAAAATCAAAAAACCAAAACATCCATAACAACTTACAGATACTTCCATGCTTCCTTTTCAGAAAATATTTTTGGGAAGAATATCTATTAAATTAAGCAATTATACAAATAAAGTTGTACTCCTTACACAGATCGATGTTGAGCAATAAGTAACAAAAGGGGGATCGCTAGCTTTGGTTCATCCTTAGGAAGCAAGGAGTCTCGAAGCCTGTTAGTAGATTTGAACAACGCCTGCAGAGAGAATAAATTAGAACCTAGCTTGTTAGTCAGCACGACATGTTGTAATTAACTCAGGGAATGGCTGAGGTGTAAAAGCAAAATCTCAGATCACAGTCAAGACTTCCATCCTTTGTATTAACAATTTCATGTTCAAGTAACTTGCAGATAAATGCTCAAGTTCAGCAATGGTAGGAAATGTAAACCAAATCATAAGCATGGTACACTATCAACAGGAATATAGAGAGAGAGCACAGGCCCATGAGGGAACCCTAGGATACCTAGCTTAATCTGATAGCATATAGTTGCTCTAGGAGCAAGTTTAGGTGACTGAAGAATCTGTATTTTGAGCAACAACAAATAGAGTCCGCAGGAAAAAGATAAAAAAATCATACATCATTTCCAAAAAGATCTTGTATTTCCAAAAGCAATATGGTAAACCTTAAAAAAGTAAGTTTCACATGTTGGGCTGGGCTTGCCGCAACTGGGTTAAATAAATCACCAGGTCACAGGAAATGCTTTTAGCCTCCTTTCCTTTTCTTTTTTTTCATTTGTCTTACTTAAATGGTCTAGGACTCATGCGGAGAGATAGCCCAATATCAGAGTATTTTCACATCACATAACCTTGGGTGTTGTAATATTAGAATAAAATCCAGTAGCCTCAATCCCAAACTAGAGGGATTGACCACAACGATCAACATCATTCACTTTTGTTTGTCAAAAACATAAATGTTCCCAGATGATACAAAAGTAAATAGATGAAGTTTACATCAATCTCAAACTAGAGGCACTCATTACAAGAATCAACTTCACTTCTGCTTGACTAAAATTTAAATATTTCCAGATGATATAAGAGAGAGTAGATGTACCCTTCATTAAAATATATCTAAGTGAAAACAAAAAACACATGATTCATGATCCCCCCCCAACCCCCCCCATGGAATCCAAATTCAGGAAGAAACTAAACCATTAATATACTCAGATATGTGCCTCCATTGAAATAATCAACTACTTGAAACATAACTGGCTAAAATTGCTTGGAACACATAAAGGGAGCATTGAGACCTTGTTATTCCGTGTTACTCCAAAAGAAGTAGCTTGATACCGAAGTGTCTCACTCCCTGCCATGGCATCCAACTGTTCCTCTGTTAAGTTTTCTGTGTATTGAACATTTGCCATTTGTTGAACAAGCTCCTGACAAAATCACAAGCTCCACTGTTAACAGACAACTCGATTGTCTAGATAGAAGTTACTAGTATATTGACCCGTACTCCACCGCGGGTCGGACCAATTTCTTTTTTTAATGTAAAAAAAAAAATATTAAGTTTTTAATTAAATGTGTTATTAAACCTGCATAAGTGGGTTAATTTTCAAACCTCCTGACTTAGCTCTTTACCCAACTCAAGTTTTTAATTAAACCGTATGGGAGCAAGATCGACTTAAATCGATTGGTTTTATAGGTCCAAATGCAACCTTGATGATCGATAAAAACATGACTTAGCTTTAAAAAAAACTTCAAGATGATATTTTAACAAAAAATATTAAGCCCACGACAGATTGGATCAACCTCGGTCCCCCTGCGACCCGAGTCATGGACTTTATTCGGTTTAATAACATTTTTTTATAAACTTTTTTTATTTAATTATATGATAAAAATAGATACTCACAAAATTGAGCATCAACCTAAAAATACACTTATTTGAGACAATTCTCCCAATAGAAAGCAATCAAAATCCATAATGCAGTCTATTTCCCAACTCCATAATGCAGTCTATTTCTCAACCAATCTAATATTAAATGATGAAATTGAAAAAAATTAAAAACAATTAAAAGACCAAAAAAAAAACATATCCTATTGGTGGGTAAATTTGTTAAACTTGTGAATCAAGTAAGTCAGGCTAGTACATCAAACCTGTGAACTGGACTATGGACTCTACTGAGATTATTATTTTTTTTTCAAAACTTTTTTTTTATTTAACTATATGATAACAAAAATAGACGATTACGAAATCAAACACTAACTCTATACCGAGATTTTTTTTTAGATTGCGATGACTTCATAAAAGGATGAAACTGAATTCCTAATTAACCCAATATCCAAGGATGAAAAAAAAAAACTAGTTAAAAAAAGTTAAACTTGTCAGACCCACGAATCAAGTCAACCAGCCAAACCTGTAAATAGATCCATGGACTTTATAAATAACATGCCTTTTCTCTAAAACTATTTTTCTTTTTTTAACCATATGAGAAAAAATAGACAATAAAAAAATCAAGTTCAATTAAAAAAAAAAAGACACCCCACCAAACTCGTAAACCAGGGCAACCCAAGTTACCCTGGCAAACCCGCAAATCATGCTAACCTTATAAAAAGGTAAAAATCGACAAAAACAAGTTTCAAAAAAAATCATAACAAAAATTAAAAAAAAAAGGAAAGCAAAAAAAAAAAAGCAAAACATTGTGGATTACTAGTCATTCACAGTGCAATGTGTGTGGGTGAACAGTAGTTTTCTCACACCCTTTAATTTTTGTAACTTTAAAAAGTTTAATAAAATGATTTTTCTCAAAAACAAAATTTTAACTATATGAGAAAAAAATAGACTATAAAAAAAATCAAGTTCAATTAAAAAAAAGACAACCCACCAAACTCGTAAACAAGAGCAACCTGGGTCACCTTGGCAAACCCGTAAACCATGTTAATCTCATATTAAGACAAAATAAAAAAGAATAACATTTGACAAAAACAATTTTGAACAAATCATAACAAAAAGAAAAACAAAAAGGAAAGGAAAAGGGAAAAAAAAACCATGTGTTCAAGCAACAAAAAAAAAATATGGGGGGACGTTGTAGCAATGCACAGTGTTTGTGAGGAAAGCTACGGTGCTTTCCCCACATGCTTTAGTTTATGTTAATTTGTGTTACTTTATAAAGTTTCATAACTTGATTTTTCTCAAAAACTATTTTTTTTAGTATATGAGAAAAAAAATAGACTATAAAAAAGCCAAGTTCAATTAAAAAAAGAAAAAAAAAACCACCAAACCCATAAACTAGGGCAACTGGGGCAACCGGAGTTACCTTGACAAACTCGCAAACCACGCTAACCTCATAAAAAGACAAAATAAAAAGAACAAAATTTGACAAATAATTTTGAAAAAAATCATAAAAAAACAAAAAAAAAGGAAAAGGAAATGGAAAAGGAAAAAAAATCATGTGTTCAAGCAGCAACAAAAAAAAAGAGGAGACACTAGCAATCCACAATGTTTTGTGATGAAAGCTACAATGCTTTCCCCACATGCTTTAGTTTATGTTAATAATTAATAAAGTCCAAAACTTCTAGATCTGAATGATACCTGCAGAAGAACAAGCTCAATCCCCTGGCCCTTTTTCAACTGGTTCACTAAATACTGGAAAAGGCCTCTCAATTCCATAGATGGGTACTTCTTACACCTGGGATAAACAAAACTCTCTTCATTCAATTTCAAGTCATCAAAAATAAAAAAAGTGGTAGTTCTTTACATAAAGTTTGAAGTTCATCAAAATATAATTTATATAACTACAAAGAAAAAATAATTCCATCATCACTAGATCTCAAGGGAGGAAATGATGGGCGTTTCATCAAATGACTACGAAAACACCAGAACTTCATAACATATTATGAACAAGTACAGAAATTATGCATCATACAACAAATTAAGCATCTCTTAAACACGTAGCAGTTAATAAATAAGAGACCATATTGAGCAGACACAAGCAGCCATATAAGTGATCTCAACAAGAGAAAACCCAAACTAAAATAATTCCACCAATTAAACTTACTGCATTTTAAGTGAAGAAAAAGAGTGAATAAGGAAACAAGCAAAGGCAATCATCTTATAAATTATGAAAGGCTTTGATGATTTTCATTAAACATAGGTGAGGTTGTGGGCCATATTCAGGTGGAATTGGTCTCTAATTTCTTAATGAAACTATTTTCAAACTTAGTGCGTTATCATAGCAGTTCAAATAAATTCAAAAGCTACTAAAAAGGGAAATCAACAGTCACCACTTCAGAAGGTATCTGTTGAAATTTTAACAAGGAGCCACTCTAGAGCAATCTGAAACACTAAGAGTCAAACTCTTATTTACCCAAACACAGGATAAGAAGAGCACCTGGCAAGAAAATATATTATTCAATGTCATAGCTGGACACACATGCAAGCTCATGCATCTAATGGTGCACACTTCTATACACATACAACAAGCACTACATGCAAACATGGAGGCTGTACAGATGTTCAGACATGACTCAATATCTTTATGTTCATTACTCCTCAATATTTTCTTACACAGTTGCACTTGGTGTTTTGAAGCACAAAGACATGGCTCATTCAGCATGCAGGAGTATAATAAACAAAACCATTATCACCCAGGTCACTGTTCTGTCACAACATTCAGACACTAACATGTGATACACACCTAACTGATAAGAGCATTATAGATCAACAGGATTCCTGTAATTGGTTCTCATGACAATCTAGTAAAGACCAAACCCACCAATTAACTTTCATGCTCGAGTAATATTTCATTATAATAGAACAGCATGCTGAGGAAGCCTAGGCAAACAGTAATGAAGAGCGAAACAGCAATGGAACCACCACAGGTTAATTAAGGAAACATCTACTGTGAATAAATGCATCTCCTCCACTAAATATGATACAACCTTAGACTAAAAAATAGATTAACAAATCAACATGGCCGAAATCAGACCTCCTATTGATCCACACACATATACATAAGTTTATAGAAAATCCTTATTTATCCTGCAGACCTCATCATTAGTTCTCTGGTTCAAACTCTCTGATTCTGTCACCAAAATCTCAAGGGA
>Ga0325400_1001461_pt1 | contig 19541 bp, 18 predicted proteins | sample PopdelMetagenome_2_FD_205662 | JGI IMG/M metagenome (GOLD analysis project Ga0325400, IMG submission 205662) | Populus deltoides microbial communities from Bellville, Georgia, United States - Xylem-PdKOR-R1 | ecosystem: Host-associated > Plants > Phyllosphere > Stem > Wood/Secondary xylem...
TTCGCCCTTCACCTTCTTCTTCCTCACTCACCTGCTATTCTCCACAGACACCCGGACACAAGCCTCTCTTCCCCTGTCTTAGCCGACTTAGAGCATCCGGTCACCACCTCCTCATCTCTCTCTATCGATTGCAGCCCCTTCGCCAGACCTCACTCCCCCAGCCTGCAACCATCGTAAACACCATTTACAGGCCTTCCCTCTCTGTCAACACAGCCCACACAGCCCCCCCAGAAACGACTCTCCATTCATTTTTTTTCTCCCTCAGCTCAGCCCCGCGCGCCTGATAACATTCAAAACCAGATGGAACCAGCAGAAGCCACACCTTTCCTCAGCCGCAGTAGCAGAATCAGCAGAAGCCATCCTTCCCTTCCAGTACTAACACGAGAAACAGAGGAGAAATATCAACCAGCCAGCGGGCCACCATTTCCCATTTCGTCTGCAACCGCGCCTGAAACAAGCAGCGACAACAGCCGGCAAGCCTAGCTCCACCGTGAACAGCGAGCAGGGGCTTCCTTCGTGAGCAACAACCAGTCGTCTTCCTCCACTTCGCCTCCAGCCGCTGCCTCTCCAGGTAAGTCTTTCTTTCCCTGTTCTTGTTTTGCATTTACTAAAGCATCTGGGCACTGTGCGAAGGTAAATTAATTACCTTCGCACTGTGCAGTGCATGCGTGAGTAATTTAGGCATGCAATTTGCAACAGTGCCCTGCCGGGTCATTGGTTTGGGCCAGTGACCCGGCTAGGCCTGCTGGGTTCAGCCCAGCCACATGGGCCGAGCCGGACCCAGCCCAAATAATAATAATAATATCGTTGGTTTTTCTCGCGTATTTAGTTTATGGTTTGTTATTTTTTTTATATTGTGAAAATACAAATCTAGTATTAAAATACCCGATTTTTTCCATGAAATGTTGCAAATATATGTATGTATATATGTCTGAAAAAACAAAAAAATATTTTCTTGTGTGTTGCATACGGCCAATACCCTAACATATTTTGAACATTTTTTTATATACAAAAAATATTGGAAGTTTTGAAAATGTGTTTTCGCATGGATTTCTTAAACACAACAAAAAAAATTGTTTTCTTGCATTTCTGGATTTTACAACATGTTTGTAAAACTCCAAAGGGTATTGGCCAATATTCTAAAAAATATAAAACTCTTATTTTGGGGGGAATTCATCTATTATTCACCGCTAATGTTTGGATAAAGAAATCCTTAAAGGACGAATATCCAAAATATTATTGGGAATAATTTGTTATTATTCACTGTTAATATTTGGATAAAAAAACCCGGAGTGGTAAATATCCAAAATAATTTTCTAGGAATAATAAATCCGCACCCATCCTTGAAAGAAACCTTGATTATAATCGAGAACATTTCAATTTTTTTACTCCATGGTTTACGAGCCGTGAGAGTATAAAACACTAAAACAAAAAAAATAGGTTTTTAAAGCACCCTAGATTTCTAAATTTTTATCCCTCCTCCTTGCGATTTACGAGTCGCAAACTCTTGAAAAACTAAGGGGAAAATGAGCTTTTAAAGCACATGGAACTTCCTTGGATTTCTATCTTAATAAATTTAGTTTGAATCAAACCTAGAAAAACTGATGGGATTAGAAAAAACCAACACTATAGCAATTATAAAGCAAACCAAACACCAAGCAGCTTACCTTAGGTAGGGCGTACTAGGGGTGCTAATACCTTCCCTTTACGGAACAAGTCCCTTACCTTAGAATCTCTGAAAGACCAATTAGGGTTCCTAGTGACCAAATACTAGGTGGCGACTCCGTTATTCACAAAAACAGAAAACGACCCCAAAATCAACCGATGGTCGCCGCGACGCCGTGCTCCGCTCGCAAGGGTGCGACAATAATAATAAAAAGAAACAATTAAAAGAAATAGGACCAAACTAAAAAACATAAGCAAAATATGTTGCCAAACTCAAATTCATACAAGAAAGTTCTTTTTGGTCCACCTACTTTCCTTTTACACCCTTTAGTTTATGGAATTTTAGTTTTGGACTACAAATTCAATTTTTTAGTCTTTAAGTTTTAGAAAGGAGAGAGAAACTTGCTGAAAAATAGTGAAAGAAAAAGAATGTTGTTCGTTGATAACATTCTAGTAATTAAAAAAAAAAACTTAATTGGATGCCAACAAATTTCATTTGACAAGGGATGTTCTATTAAGGTATTCTTAATCCCTAATCTTATCAAAAAAGCATATCGTGGTAGGTTTCTCGAAACATATAGACATAACAAAAATAATAAATCTTAAAAAAGATTTCAAAAGTCCTCGGAATTCTTTTAGACAATCAAGGGTCATTTAGAGTTTAAGTAAAGATTACCTAAAGATCAATTTTTTTGTTTGAACAATTTCTTCAAGGCTGGGTTGTCACAAACCACAAGTCTTTCAAGTGTCCAACCTCTAACTATAATTCACATGAACCACTAATGAGAATTCTTCCAAAACCCTTTTGAGAGAGATGGACTATTATGCCTTAAGTGCTAACTTTTCTTTTCTCTACCCTACTTATCTGTATAGGTGGAGTGTGTACAATATGTTATGTATCGTAACTTATAGAAAATATAATGATGCGAACCTCGTGATCACGTGGTCACGCAACCCACAATCAAGATTGAGATCTGATCCTGGAAAGCCGAAATAGGTCTGATAGGAGTGTGACACAATTGAAACCTGCCCCAAGGCACCAACACTATTGGATTGAGTATAATGACATCACGAAGCCAGTTAATCTTCGATAAGTCAGATTCAGTTTGTTTAAGAACTGAAGAATGAAAGAATCACTCTTACACGTTAAAACTGAAAAATTCAGAAGTAATTATCATCAAAGCTGCTGAAATTTTGGCTTACATGAGTTTAAATAGTTCTTGAAAAATTAACCCTAATGGATCTATCCTTGTGGGCTGAACTGACCCCCATACAAAACTGACCCTAAAACCCTAAACTGAAAAGCCATAACCTGATTCAAACAAGCCTCGGATCCTAGCTTAAAACAAAGTTGTAATTAAGCCCAAACATGAAAGAAAATAATAAAAATAACTAATGTGTCATTAAATACCACTAGCCCTTCTTTCCTTGTGTAGCTAGGATAAATAAGGAATCCTTATACGAAAAGGATTTTGAAACATTAATGAATCATTGCTATACTTGGAGATTATATTGCACCTCATTAAAGATCCTTGTAGAACTAGGAAATTCTCAAAATCAGCTGCCACATCCTTGTAGGAAAAGAATCCTAACCAAATAAAAAGTCCACAAGTCAAATAGAAGTAAATAACAAAATTCATACAGCCTCTGTTGACCTGTATTGTGGTACCTTCCCAAACTCTGATTGACCTGAAATTGTAACCCATAGTAGGACATCATGTCTGGAGAGTCCACATAAAATGTTAGCATGATCCAACGGTCAAATTGAGAATTATGACTGTTGTCGTAAACCTAGATTGTTGCGCTTTCTACGCCAAAATCCGACTATAACCTTACTTAGATTGCATCATATGGCTGAACCGTATCATATAAGACATAATATTATCTTTATAGAGCAAAGTTAATAACCCTATAAATAGAAAAATATCACTTTGCCTATGAATAATATCACATTTATTATTTCATGACAATTTTAAAAATTTATTCAATCAAGTCCATACTTAATTTTCTAGATCTAGAATTATAATTTCTTATATTGATTATACCATAGTCCTTAATTTCTAAAAATTATTTACAATCAACTCACACTTGATTAATTATTCTAATTTAATTTCTAACCAAGGGTTCTACATATATGTGACTTATTAGGTTTCTAATAAGTTGGCCCAAATATAAATCATAATTCTAAATAAAATATGATAAACACATTAGAAAATTTAGTTTATTATCAATTCAACAATTAATTGATTTATATTTGAAGATAAAATACAATGTTTAGTAACCTGTCATGATTCTCTAAATATTAAGAAAGTCATAAGTGGTTTGACTTAAAACTTTAGTGAGCAGTTTCTCAATATAATTATTATCCTTTTATCAGGAATGTTATGATTTAGACATTATAGCATGAAATATGTCTAATCTATCAAATCAGGTTTGTTATCAACAGCATAGTCATTGATCTTTTGAATAAAATTTGAAACTCTTTTCAAATCTTATTCCACCTTACGTAAGAATTTCACAATCAAATTTATTTGAGAACATGTGGAACATTTTGCCTAATTCACCCAGAGTGATGAATCTTATCTTAATTACTTAAATATCTTTATATAGTTCATGTTATACTTAATATATATCAATTTGTTACTCTTTATTAAGACAACAAGTTGTCATGATCAAAGCATAATATTTACAAGATAATACAATTTAGTGATTTCAAGTCTAAGGATTATTTACATAACTGTCATGTGAACCTTTCTATAAACACATGTGATCTCTCCATATGAAATTCTCATACAGGTCAGTTCAATGTACATGTCATCTAACAAGCACCTATATATTAGTTCTAGGTATTCCTAATACATTATCTTATAAGAACAACCGTTTTCTTTCATAAAGGAAAGAACATAATATATACTAGTCTCAACAGTTTAAATTAATATTCAATTTTAATAGAGCATTTAACTAAGAACAATACTTTAATGCAATATGAATCTCATAATTATAATCACTTTATAATTTCATTTCCAAAGTTTTTTTTCCCCAATGACTTTGTCTTTACTTTAATTCATTAATAAAATATAAATGAATATTAAAAATAAAGAAAGCCTTTATTAATAATAAATATGTTTTGCATGAATAAAGTCAATGCCATATCTTTTCAACTAATTGGCTACAAGACATATACATTAACAATCTTCCACTTGCGATAAGGCCAATCACTCCTGTATCAAATACCATACCGCTCCATATGGTGATAATGCTTTTGTTGGGATAATGACTTAGTAAGAGGATCTACAAGATTATCTTCAGTGGGTACTAATTTTATCTTTATATCTTTCATTTCTATGAATTTTTTAATTAAATGGAATTGTCTAAATATATGTTTGGATTAATGAGAACTTGGTTTCTTTGCTTGTGTGATGGCTCCATTGTCATTATAATACATAGTTATTAGATCAACAATACTAGAAACTAGATCTAGTTCATGAACTTCTTGATTCAAACAATTTTTTTTTGCCTCTTTAAGTGCAAAGGTGTACTTAGCTTTAGTTGTTAAATCTAGTATGATCTCTTGTTTGAAACTTTTCGAACTTATAACAATAATGTTTAGAGTAAAAATATATTCTGATTGGGATTTGTTATCTTTAATAGTAAATTAAAAATTAACATCTTAATAACTATGAACTATTAGTTCATCTCCTTTATAGACCAAAAAGACATTCTTAATTTTTTTTCATAAGCATTTAACAATGTTTTAAACTATTTTTCAATGATCCTTACATGATTCGATTGATATCTACTTGTTATGCTCAAAACGAATAGTTTATCTCATATATAGACTAGACAAACATTATTTATTCTTCTTAAGTATTTAAGAATGTTTTTAACTATTTTCCAATGATCCTCGCGTGATTAGATTGATATCTACTTGTTATGCTTAAAACATAAGATACATATGGTCTTGTGTATAGCATCACATATATAATTGATCATATAGTCGAAGCATTTGGTATCTTTTCCATCTTATCTCTTTCGATTTATGTCTTAAAACACATGTTCTTGGAGAAACGTATCTCATGTATAATTGGTAAGTATTCTCTCTTGGATTCTTCAATGCTAAACTATTTTAGCATCTTGTCTATGTATGTGAACTAAGACAATATAAACAACTTATTAGATCTATCCATATAGATTTTTATTCCTGGTATATAGGTTGCTTCTTCCATATCTTTCATAGAGAAATTCTTAGACAACCAGATCTTTACTGATAAGAGTAAAGGATTATTGTTTCTTATCAATAATATGTTGTCTACATTTAATATTAAAAAATTGACTTCACTTCTATTAACCTTTTTATAAACACAAGACTCATCCATTATTTTTTATGAAATCAAACTATTTGATCATCTCATCAAAACTAATATTCCAACTCCTTGAAGTTTTCTTGAGTCCATAAATGAATTTTTATAACTTGCCTATTTGTTAGAAAAGTTTTTAGATTCAAAACCTTCAAGTTGTGTCTTATACACATCTTCATGAAGATTCATATTCATGAATGCAATTTTGATATTCATGTTTCAAATCTCATAATCATTATGGATTTTAACAAAGTTACTAAAGAGAAAGTTTTATTAAAGTCAACCTAACCTTTAACAACTAGTTTAGCTTTGTATGTTTGTATGTTGTTATCCATGTCATTTTTTCTCTTAAAAACACATTAAAATCCTATGGGTTTTATCATATTTGGTGGATTAACCAAGGTCCATACTTTATTGATGTACATGGAATCCATCTCAATTTCATGGTCTCAAACTATTTCTCAAAATCAATATTAGATAATGCTTCAACAACAAAAGAAATGCAACATTAAAAGAACAAATAAAGAGAAATAAGCTCACCACCCACCCAAGGTTATCGGTCTTTGTCGGCTGGTTGATCGGAGATCAATGAAACAACATATTGGTTTGTCATCGATGATTGAAATGGGTGGTAGTTAGGCTCCTAGTGAAGGAGAGGAATGACAAGGAGTGTAGAAAAGGCATGTGAAGGAAAAATATTGTTCTGCTGACTACTGTGAGTAGGGAAAGAAGAGGAAAAGAAAACATGAAGTGCATGTAACCACGTTTAATAGAAAGAGTAGAGGAAAAAAAGAAGAAGTGGGATAATAATAATAATAATAATAATAATAATACAAAGTAATGTAATTGGATCGAAGCAACGGACAAAACCATTCACTCACAAGGCACAAGCGAGAGCTCAAACCATAGAGCAGCAAACCCAATCGCTGGTTTAATAGTAAGTACAAAATAAATGGAAAACCTTGTTGTTTGTAATAAGTGTCCAGTAGTAGCAAAAAATTCATCAATCTCAAAAAAGCCCCCCTCTTCACCTACATCTCCTCTTCGCCATCTACGTTCATTCTCATCCTTGTTCAATCGCAGCGTGACATTAAGGATGGCTCTCCCTCCCTCTGGCCAAAACCCAGGTAATATACTTATACATGTGCGTGTATTAGCATTTGTTTATGGATGATGTCAAAGATGTACATTATTGGCGGGTTTGCTTACAGTTGTTGAGCAGCAGAAAGTGATCATATCAAACAAACACGGTGAAAAACTGGTGGGCTTATTACATGACACTGGATCCAACGAGATTGTTATATTGTGCCATGGTTTTCGTTCCACAAAGGTTGTCTGCTTTCATATTTGATTTTTTTACCTTACAAAAACAAGAAAAGAAGTAAAAGCTGACTTGGGTTTGTTGTATTTTCTCTCTATCTCAAGGGAAACGATACTATGGTGAATCTTGCCAAGGCATTAGAAAAGGAAGGAACCTCTTCCTTCCGCTTCGACTTTGCTGGAAATGGGTAACTTGTTTTTTGTTTGTTTTTACTGTACAGGATATTTTATTTTTTTGCTCGCCACTTTTTTCCCATATGTATATAATTGCTTAGAACTCGAACAAAAAATGACTTGATAATTGCAGCAGAGCAGATTGCTGATCGTGTAGTTTGTCTTAATAGGTAATGCAACCTTTTTAGCTGGCATCATCAATCATGAAAGGTAGTAATTGTGGCACATAACGTATCTAGATGCCATGGAAAGAATGATCAAAATTCTCCTCCTTTTGGTCTTACAATCTGCTACTTGCTTTGTTCTTTTTGTGGAAGCTGATGACCAATTTGATATCGAAGGACCTTTCTATTTTTCCAACGCTTTAGAATCAATCAAAGCAAAGAGAATTGTGGGTTGATTTCTGATTGTTATTTCTGTGATCCGTAGGGGTCTCCTTTAAAAAGAATCCAAGATCAATTTGATATTTTACCAAATATTATCATGCTTGATTTCTTCCAGGACTTTCATGTTTATAATTGAATTGTTTAGATATCAGTTATAGTGTGGAAACATTTTCAGATCAGTTAGTGGTCGTTTGTTCTCAAACTGGAAGAAATAAATCTGTGTTTACCGTGGTAGATTCCAATTGCCTGAATCGTTGGCACACAGTTCAATTCTTGCTGCAAACAATAAGCATTTAGTTTCATGCTGATTTTGTTGTAATATTTTTTACCAGGGAAAGTGAAGGTTCATTTGCGTATGGTAGTTATTGGAGAGAGGCTGATGATTTACGTTCTGTAATGGAACACTTCCGTGGAGCAAGCCGTGCCATAAGTGCAATTCTTGGGCATAGTAAAGGTGTGCATACGATTATTCAACATCTAAATTGTGTAGACGCCACTGCCAAGATGAAGTTAAGTTTTTTAAGCCTACAATGTTAATGCAGATAATACCACTGTTGTTGAATTTCCATTGCTGTAGTAAGATGGAGGCAATAGAAGTTGACATGCATAGTTGATGTAGTGAATCATGTGATAGTAGAAAAGAGTGATTAGGAATAAGGCGTGAAAGGTATTGAGGTTGTTCTGAATGTAATAACACTCGGTTGATGAGGCGATGGCAAATTGGCTGTGGCATACATACCATTGATGATGACACAGCACTTATGATGCATTCGCATGTAGTAAAAGGGTGACTGCTGGGTGACAATGCTGATAGAGAGCTGGAGATAAGTTTTCCCTTGGAAATGTGTGTGCTGATGCTGTTGCCCTAGTGGCAGAAGTGAGAAGTCATTTGAGGTGGCAACGGATGCTCAAGGTAGTGCTCTTGGCTACTGCTTGCCTGGAACATTCTCAACTTTTGGCTCTCTGCGGTGTTGGCGGGCAGTCAACACTGCCATGAATGTCGTTAATTTATTTACTTCTGATATATGTTTTAAGCTCCAAAGAGACATGGTGTAGGGGTATTATTTATCTATGGAATGTCAATTTTGGATGGAACCTTTTAAATGACAAGCTTATAGTCCAAAGTCTTCATATTAAATCTCCATGCAGAATGTCATACAAATACTTCTAACGATGCCTGCTCGTCTTCTGTGCCTAATCTAAGGTGGAGACTCAGATGGGAATTCTAAAGAAAGAAGCCCAGAATATGAAGGGTTTCAGTAATATAATGCATGGAAAAAGTGGGCCCCTTTTTTTGAGTGGAAATGAAGGGCAGTTTAGTAATAATGCTCCTCATGATTAGCTGTGTCAATTTCACGTTCTATTCAACTCATCTGTTTTGGAAGTCTAGTGTGCAAGGTCTACTATGATAAATAATAAGTTTATGTAAATTATAATCCTCTCTTTGAAAGCTGTCATGTCAACAATGTAATTGCAGGAGGCGATGTGGTGCTCCTATATGCTTCCAAATATCAGGATATCACTACAGTATTCAATGTTTCTGGCCGTTATGATCTGAAGAGAGGCATTGAAGAACGGATCGGAAAAGACTTTATGGAAAAGATCAAACAAGATGGATTCATCAATGTTAAGAATAGAACAGGTAATCCATTTTTGTTTCAAGAATATATGTAAATTAATTTCTTAAATGAAAGATTTTGCAAGCTGCCTGACATAACCTTCTGCAGGAAGTGTTATTTATCGTGTGACTGAGGAAAGTTTGATGGATCGCCTGAATACTGATATTCATAAAGCATGCCTTGTAATCAATAAGGACTGCAGGTGAGCGCTTTCATCTTTAAGTAGCTTGTTATCTTTGCTTTTGCTTGACAAGCATGTCTAGTGTGTCAAACTTAGTTCCAGTTGTAATGTTTTTGTGAAAATCTATCCATAAACTAGATGCTAATAAGCAAAATGAGATCCCTAGACTTGATGAAATGAAATTAACACACTAATGACAGGCAACCCCACGGATGCTCTCAAAGCACAAGAAGGAAACAAGAAGTTTCTAATTGTGATGAACGAGAGAGAGTGATTTTCTTGTGAAAATGCACCGTGCTATTTTATTGTACAAATAAACAATTTGGTCATCTCCTTGTTTTTTGCTGCTGGAAATCCATTTTGATGATGTTGCTTGAAGCGTAATTCAGGCGATGACACATTTTTTATCCAAAGAAGTGCTGCTGCATCTCTTTAGTTCCTAGATTGGGAATTTCTTTGTTATAGCCAATTGCTCGCTTCTTGTTCTGTTTAATCTATTTTCAATTTCTCTCAATGCTTTATAATGCATTTTACACTGGTGTGTCTCTGTCTGTGTATTGTTTGTGCCTTCATTACCACAATTCTGCATGCAGGGTCTTCACTATTCATGGATCTGCTGATGAAATCATCCCAGTGGAGGACGCATTAGAGTTTGCCAAGATCATACCAAATCACAGTCTACACATCATAGAAGGAGCAAATCATAGCTACACTTCACATCAAACTGAATTAGCAGCTGTTGTTTTGAAGTTAATGAAGGCAACCTTACAGCAGGACTAAGGGTAAACCCAGCTAGGTAGTGGTGCGCGTCAAGATACTAGATTGTATTGAAATCGTTAACATCACTTGTAGCACATCATGGTGATAATTTGACTTGGAAACAATATGCTGATAGTCAGCTCACTATTGTGTTCGGCATCCGAAAAACAATTGGTGATTAGGCAACTACACGTCCGAGTATGAAAATTTCGAATCTGATTATTTCATTGGCGTTTGGTATCTTTTTCATTTCAGATTTTTAGTCGAGACAAAATAGAAGTGGAATATCAGAGTTTTTCAATGTTTAGATTTTGAAATCAATGATAGGACAAAATGCTTGCATGCGTGATCTGATGAATCATGCGGACGAGGACAGTGACGGTGCTATTTTGGTCGTTCGCCGGCCTTAAAAGATGAACTCGTGCATTCTATTTGCTGTGGATGGTCAGTAACGAAGCCTCAAGCAATTTTTATTACATCATTTTTCATGGAAATAGAAACAGATCTTATAAGCTCGCATGAGCAAGAATCACATGAAAGAAGGGCCAAACACCTGATAAATTATATCAATAGTGCAAGATTTTACCATGATTATTACATGTCAACTCCAGCCCACTATTTTACCATGATTATTACATGTCAACTCCAGCCCACTATGGCTATCCTACCCTTTGCATTGAAGCCGGAGAAGATGATTACTTCTACTATCCTTGATATGGGATACTTTTTTCTTGATCTCCAGTGGACTACGTAATCCGAGGAAGCCTTTCTTCCCCACAATTATGTTGTCCAGAGCTTGGCGAGTAGAAATTATTGATATCTTGAGTTGCAATCAGTTGGGAATTATAGACTGCTCTTCTAGCTTGTCCTCATCACTCTCAGTGCTTCGAGATAGGCCTCTTCTTCCCCTTATAACACACAATTGCAATTAAAACTCTATGTTTAATTTCAAGTATGCTATCCTAATATGGTAAATAAACAAAAGACGAAGGCAGGCAAGCTCCAGCCTAGAGATTGAAGTTTCCAACAGAATGGGGGCAGCGTGGTTCATTGCCAGTCGAGGAAAGATTAAAAGTTCATAATTTTACATCATGAACATAAGAACAACTTATCTAGAACGACTACATGAATGATTTATCTGTTAACGCCCTTCAAGGATGATATATTCGAACGATTTCCGAAAGAAAAGACATTCAAATGATTAAAAGCTGCTGGTGCCAAAACAGAGAATAGAGAGCAAATCTACCGATTACGGCTTAGTGCCATGCTCAGCTTGCAGCTACGTGACAGTGACAGACATAAAAGCACTTCTTAACAAGAATCGAATCAAACAAATGTTAAATGCACCAGTCAGGAAAGTCTACTAAATAGCCATTTACCTCTTCGTCTTCATTGGGAACAGAAGCGTCATCAACTCTTGGGTGCTTTATCTACAACTATCTTGCCAGCTTCCATCTCCTCCTAGATTTTAACAGAAGACATTTAAGAATTCATAAAAAAAATGTCATTTCTTAACTCAGCTATTTCCCATATGAATCAAAGCATCGTCAACTAAGAGCGGAAAAGGAGATATACAAGTGAAGAAGATAGCACAGCAGGAAAAAGAAAAAAGAAAATTGACAGCCCAGCATTTTGGGCCAGGCCCAAACGGCAGGGTGATTGTCCGTTTAAAATAGCATTCTGTCTGGACCAAGCCCAAACAGAAAGCCTTCTCTTGTTCTTTGGGCCCTCAACAACTGAGCCTCGTCCCCCCAACCACTCTAGAAAGGAATCCCAATCCCATGCAAATTCCTAGAAAGACCATTGATTTGCGCACACCACAATGCAATATTATGACCTTCAACAAAGTTAATATAATATTGTAATTTCTTGTATTTATAAATGAATTGTGAGTGTTACGTCTGCTTTTCTTCTCAATTACTATTTCCTATTAACTTGTTATTTAATTTCCATTATTATTTTCATTAATTATTCGTGAGTGTTAATTTCGTTAATACTATCTTCTATCAACTTGTCTCTTTAATTAACACCATTTTTTTCATTAATCATTTGTGAGCGTTAATTTCTTATCAATAGTTATCTCTTATCAACCTGTCTCTTTAATTAACACTTTTTTTATTAATCATCCGTAAGCATTAACCTCTTGTCAATAACTATTTCCTATCAATTTGTCTCTTTAATTAACATTATTTTTTTTCTAATAAACAAAAAAGACAACACTTCTCAGACGTTAAAATGTTATAGTGCAAATATTCTATATATATAGTGTGGTCTACAATACAATGAATCTATGTCCACAATACATATATGATGTTTTTCCCAATGCTTTTAAAGTATAGTATAATGTTCTAAATTGTATGTACGGCTTGATTAATTTATCAACAGAAATACAGATAGCTTGAATATATTAACAAACAAGTATTAGAACCGTATAAGGTATTGTATTTTAAGACGTAGCTGAATTTGTTTCCAAGTCGGATTTCCATGAAATGAATTTAAAGGTACAAAGTTGAGATATAATTTAAGAGCTTAGGGCAAAACCGGATTGTGCGATCACCGATATTTATAGCCGACGGAGTCATGGCCGACAGTGTGGAGCAGAAACCACAACGAGGAAAAGGATTTATTTACTAGCATGGAAGCCATTTTCATCTGTTCCGACCAACTCTGATGCCCTAGCCTCTTAACAGTTCACCAAAAAGTACCCGCATAAAACACAATGACAGGGATGCATTGAATAGGATACTGCGCTGGATTTTTAATTACTACATAAATAAATAAAAAATTGGCCCCATTCACAGACATAATTTAGGTGTACATTTCATGAAATATGGCAACCGCCCTGCATTTTCAGCAGTAGCTCATCTAGACCCGCAAAACTTTGATCCATTCTAGAACCAAAACCTACACTGACGATTAAAAAATCTTAGCTGCGGCACAATCATAAACCATGTGTCCTGTCACAAGCTAGGGCAGTTTTTAGTTATAATAAACCTGATGCCTTCCGAATCCTTCAATTTGTGCCCACTGGAAATCCTGGTGCTGTTGATGAGCAGGAGATGGGATGGCAGGACTCCATAGAAAACTGGGCGATGCCATGGGATTTAGCAGAATAAACCTCCATCTACAGTTCTGAGGTCGTTTACGTATATGCTTCAGCTGCGGCAAATACTTCTTCATCAGTAGAATCAGGTGGGATGCTTTCTTGGGTTGGTTCTCCATCTGTAGTCTCATCTTTCAGTTCCTGATCAGTCTCAGCTTCAAGTAGCTTCTCCCTGAGCTTCATCATAAGCTCTTCCTGGACATCATCATTATGAGCTAGAAACTCCCTCAATGCTTCCTTGCCATGGTACTTGCGACCACTACAGTCATAAAATGCACCATTTTTCTTGATGAATTTGTGTTTCACTGCCAATTCTATGATCTCCGATTCACGACTTATTCCCTTGCCAAACTCAAGCTCAAATTGAACAGTTTTAAATGGAGGGGCAAGCTTATTCTTCGCTATCTTCACTTGAACTTGAGTTCCTGTTGTCTGAAAAAGAAAAACGAAAGTAAGAATCAACACTTTGACACAAAGAAGACAAAGTAATGCGAACCTCTGTAACCAAAAATGTATAATTGTTGAGATTTAAACCTAATAATCTACAATCTGCACTTCTTGCTTCCCCCACCCCATCCCTTCACCATTTCTGAACAAAAAAAACAAAGAGTAAACCAGCTTCAATCCAAAATATAGACAGTTACGGGATCTGAAGAATGTAATGTCAAAAGTCACGAGATCCGAGGTCATTCATTTCACTTGTTTACTCATCTTGAATGAGACATAAACCAATTGTCAACAACAATCTTCTAAATGTCTTCATGGGCGACTAAGCATGCAGAGGTGGTTAAAACAAACAGATCTCAAGCCAAGAAACAGTGAGGGAACTAACAGTCACTTCCAGAAAACTCTCTGTAAAAAGATACACTGATTTGCAAAATAAAGGAATCCATCCCTCCCTTTTCAATTCCATTGTCAACCCTATTTTTTTCTGCCATCATAGATCAAGCCTGTATCCTGTTCAAGCAAAAGCTTACACCAGCAAGTGTCTTAAGCTTTGTTGCACCTTGTTTGAAAAACAATGAACAAGACCAGAATCAAAGTCAAGAATATATTGTCTAAAGGAGCCCAAAGCAGGGTGGAGCTAATGCAAATTTAGTCTATATTCCACCTAGTGTGGTAATTAAGTATCACAAAAGTTCCTCATCTTGACACGGTTTCAAATTCACGGGTTGAGAAAAAGATAAAACAGCCATACCTCTTCTCCCTTCTTGATAAACCCTACCCTTCTTATGTTTAGGCGTACAGAAGCATAGAACTTCAGAGCATTACCACCACAGGTTACTTCAGTGGGCCCACCAAATCCGAAAGTTGAAAGCTTAGCTCTCACCTGTTGACAGATAAAGTTTACGAACCAAGCATTATACATACACACACACACATCATATTGCAATAAATTCTGACGGTGCCTGTATAATTTCATGCCATTACTAGCACAGCCAGTCTCAATTCCAATTACAATGGACTCATGATCAGCACACTAATTTATACATGGATCCAAAATTCATATCCAGAATCATGGAGGCATTAATATCAGAAAAAGGTAAGCTCGATATCGACTGCTTACTTTTGACTATGCTACCAGGGCAACAAAAGGGAAGGAATTAAATTACACGTCAAAGAAAAAGATACAAGAAAGAATACATAACGAAAAAAGAAGAAGAGAAGAATACTCTAAAATCTGAATAGATTGATAAAATAACAAAGAAAGTCTATATAATAACCCTAGCACCCTTATTTATACATAGTTAAAGCCCTAGATCCTTGTAGGAATAGGATTTCTAGTCTTGGGCTCCAATTAAAATAACTTAACCTCCAAGGAAATACTTTAAAAGTCAGATGCTAATTACACGAGCCTAGATTAATTAAACATCCTCAATATCATAAGCAAAATAAAATAAATTATAAACACAACTCCTGTATCATTCTCTGTGAGTAGGAAGAAACCCATCCTTGGACCAAAACCATTCTTGCCTCGATCTCATGTGTCCAATCAAGAATCGCCAACCCATTTTCTTTCTTCACTCCCAAGTGTACAACAATTCTAGAAATTAGCTTAAGTTCCTCCATAAAAAAGCTTGCACCAGAAACATCTACTGACAATTTTTTTTTCTCTTCCATCAATTTCCAGAGTAATGAATAGCAAAGGTTAACTTGCTTCATCAATACATGTTGTATCCATGTATCCTTTGTACAATTCTACCTTTGTGATGATATCAAAGGTGTAATCAAAAGAACCAACATAGTTTAAATCATTGTATTTCTTTTGTTGAGCAACTTTCATGTTCTCTTTACACTCGACAACTAGTTTTTCAAAGAGGGCATCAATGTGAAAAGGAATTGAACTGGCTTAGAGTCTCAAATCAAATAACTTGGGTCCTTTACCTTTGACCTATCCCTCTTATCCATAGCTTGCTTGAAAGACAAATAGCTTGTCCTTGCCTATTGGCTGGGAGTTTATCTAGCTATTTAGACTAAAGGGAGTGTTGGTCTTTCAGTTAGAAAGGGTCACCACAGTAGATACGTTTTTCCATTTAGAAATTTTTTTAAAGTGCCAATAGATTTAGTACGAGTTGAACCTTTCTTATTCTTGGTCCTCTCTAATACAAGCTTGCTCTCTTATGCGCTTGCCTCAGATAACTAGAAACATTCTTTAGGCCCTTCTAAATTAGCACAATCAGATCAGGGGAAGAAATGCAAAGGACAAGAAAATCCAACTCAGTCTTGTCCTATTAGTAGAACTACTACTAGTCTTCTAAGGTTATTAGTTATTTTGTTATCATGCTAGGTAAAAAGGAAAGCTTAATAAAGACTAGTTTATAACTACTGTTAGCATGTTAGCTCACTAATAGTACTGATAGAAAAGATTAGGGGCTTCTTAAACACAATAAGAAACTCTAAAGATGGAAGAGAAAAAAATAAAGAGGACTCCCATTCGACGCTAGAACCAGATGTGCTTATGCAATTGGATAGATAGAAAGCAATTATCCTTTCACAAACAAGAGATGGTTGAACTTCAACTAATTCACTAGTTTTCCTAACCTTGTCTGATACCTTGTTAAGAAACTGAACTTGAGCCTAACTGCCTTTTAAGTAGTGCCCCAGCTACAACTCTTTGATACACTACTGAAAATTAGCTTGCCCAGGCTTGACAACTCCTTTGATTTGCTTACTAGAAAGAACATGGCTTTCAATTGATTTACCCCTTGCTTGGGTACATTATAACGATTCCATGGATAGTTTTGTTTGACATCATGATGAAGGACATAGCTTATAACTATTGGCTTTGATCATGCCACTAGGCATTTGATTTGGACAATCCACAACGATTCAAACACTTTGTCGCATCTTCAACACGGATACAGTGAAGATCACATAAATCTCCTTTGTTACCTGCTGGCGTGTCATTTCTTAACTTACCTGGCACAAGCCCAAAGGTGTTGACTAATACCTCTTCTTCACACGAACCCATTCTAAATAATCCACTCCTACTAACACGAAGGGTAAAGGCATGCCTCATCCTACTTTCACTCTACTGTTTCAATGGTAGCTAGATTGTTGAGTTTTATGTTAGTTCTATTTTCTCTAGATCTCCTTGTTCTGTTGAATCTTACAATTCAGTAAGGATTTGATTTGATTCAATACAATTCATTGAGCTTTACAAGTCCTCTCGAATAGAAAATTGAAATAAAATGCATAATTTTAAGAGAGGTGATAAGAATAGGAATGCTAAGTCAAGAGGTCATGTATGTCAACATGTAAACAATCTTCTTCAATAAATATTTCTACTAGAAACTTAAACGAATTATAAATTAAATTTTCACAAAAAAAGAAAACAGTGAAAGAAAGCAAGAGCGTCAAAGACAAGGAACTACAAAGATTACATCAATGTCGGGGAAGAACAAGATTATTGAGTCTTTAGAATAATCAAGTAGCAATGAACAATATGTTGAATTTTGAGACTTAAGTAATTAAATGACTAAGAACTAAAAATTTAAATGACAAGATTTACTATGTTAATTATATTTTATTAATGTCATTATCATTTGTTACTAAATTTTATGATTCACAATCCCAAAAATGGACCTTTTGATTCACGAGTCAAATCTCAATTTGACAGCCATTACACACAAGTTCTGGCCAAAACCTTGAACAAGCTCTAATGTAGGTCAGCCACCACAATCATCAATTAGGACTACTATATATATATATATATATATATATATATATATATGGGGATTGTTTACATTAGTTAATCATTACATTCATGTACAAGCTCAAATTCATTCAAGGAGGTACTAAACGAAGCTTCTACATTTTTTTGGCAGGATAATAAACATGAGTCCAACTCACTTGATTTTAATTTGAACAAACCAAGCCTGAACAGTATAATACTCAACTCAATTACAATCCTGGCATGCAATTATTGTACTCTACTGAGCCAAATTGACAGCCTGAATGAAAACTCATATGAGAAGTTTCTTTGATTGGGACAAAAATCCATTTGGCATGACATCTGGACCAGATTTGGTAAATGACCAATCTTTAGTTAGTTTTGAATGCAAATAACTGCTGGGTCTTTTAAGCCAGTACCTAAAATGAATGTGCAAATACATCTTTATAGTTTTACGGTAAATCAGTACAGATCTCCTAAACCTATAATGATAGGAATACTTCAAAATAGCACCTGATTGATAAAGATCAGAACAGTCTGTGACTGTGATAAAGAGTGGCTCAGTTTGCGAAGTGCCTGGCTCATTAATCTGGCTTGCATTGCCATATGAGCATCACCCATCTCTCCATCAAGTTCACTTTTAGGCACAAGTGCAGCTACCTGTCATTATTCACGATAGAAAAATAAAAACAAGACTTAATTCCAAACTGTAGTCTGAAATTCAATGGTATGGATAATTCTAAACAAATAAACTTTAACCAAGCATTGATGTCTAATACATGTGCGCTCACGCTATCTGCAGCAAAAGCTGCAGGCATAATGGTTAACACAACTCTGCTAAGATGATAACCATTAAATAGGACATATGAGAAGGTGAGTAGGAGGGGCATGGTAAAGTGAATGAATTATCTTACCAAGTGTTACATTATACAAACACTGATTCATTGAATACAAGAAACTATAACTACAAAGCCTCATCCATTGAATACAAGAAACTATAACTAAGAGAGGACTTGATAACATGTAAGATTACGAGCCAATAAAGCACCTTACTTACACTATCAACAACGACGACATCAACAGAACCACTCCGGATGAGAGTGTCCACAAGACTGAGAGCTTGTTCGCCACAATCAGGTTGCGAAAGAAGCAAGTTCTCAGTGTTCACCCCAATAGCCTTAGCTAATGATGAATCAAGGGCATGCTCAGCATCCATAAAAACACAGTAACCTGCAAAGAAGTAGACATGTTAATGCCATGGAAGAATTGAAATCGAGTCCTTGACAACTCAGCAAAATTCTTTGACTTAAAATCCTCTGAAACAATTTACAGTATCCAATATTCTACGTATATGTTACTAGAGAAAGATTAATACTTGAATCTTTTTCTGAACTTACTAATAAAATAGCTTGACAACTTAATGACGGATGGTACAAAAATTGACATGTCATGTCCTTACCTTATATTTTCATTATAAATAATGTATTTGTGGGATTCAAACCAGGGCAGGTGTACACCTCCTAACAGCCCAGTTTGAGGAAATGATGGCCCTGTTAGTCCTAAGAGCATCTCCAACCGGAGAGCTAAATGAAGAGCTAAATTCAAAAAAGCGTCATTTTAACTTTTGTTTTTTTTTTTAAGAGCATCTCCAATGCAAAATGCTAAATTAAAAAGCCAAATTGATAAAATAGCTTTTTGAATAGTATAAATATAGCTTTTTTTATTATGTGCATTTCAATGGTAAAAAGCTATTTAGAAAAGTCAATTATATTTTAATATATTTCATGTTTAATTAATTTTAA